>OIYO01000283.1_pt1 | contig 48766 bp, 46 predicted proteins | sample 1588191 | NCBI WGS metagenome assembly OIYO01 (sample SAMN03283275) | human gut metagenome | biome: human-associated habitat; material: feces | host: Homo sapiens | place: Peru | collected 2012 | reverse complement strand
AATGATATTGCTAAATAATATTTGTAATTTTATTAAAAATAAAAAAATTGTAGTTATTTAAGCATGTTTTATGATAATCTTTTGATAGAAATTCAAAAAAGAAAATATAAATAAAATATTGAGTTGGAGTAAATATGATAAATAATACTGATGAATTTTTTAGGTATAAATGTGATTATTGTAGAACGGAAGTAATTGTTGATAGATTGAATACTGTAGAAGCAAAGTGTTATTTATGTGGTTGCTCTTTAACGAAAATTGAACGAATTTCTAGTAAAGATATTTTAGATACTTTATTACCTTTTAAAGTTTCCCAGCAAGAAGCTGAAATTATAATCAAAGACTTTATTAAGAAAAATAAATATAATTTAAATCCTAAAGTAAAGAAAAAACTTTTATCACAAAGTGTTATGGGTGTTTATTTTCCGTGCTTGGTTTTAGATGTCAATGCTCAAGTGTTATTTAGTGGTGAGGGAGAACATCAAACCGATGCGTATAAGTTGGAAATTTGCGGTAATAAAGAACAATATAATTCTTATGATGAATATATGCGTAATATAAATAAATTGTCACTTTATAATGCTGATGTTTATTATGTTGAACGAAGTTTTAATTTAAATATAAAAAAATTAGTAATAGACGTAAATGTTAATGATAATAATAATATAATTGATGAACTAATGCCTTTTGATTTAGATAATGTTATTAAATATGATGAGGAATATTTAAATGATTTTCATGAAGATAAATTAAAAGAAATTCTTTATAGAAAAGTAAAAAGTGCTGCTAGAAGTTCATGCAATGAAACTTTAGATATATATGATAGAGGTGTACGCTGGGATTATGAAAATGTTCAAATTACCAGTCTACGGGGAAGAATAATTTATTTACCTGTATGGTTATGCAGTTATTTAGAAGTTAAAGGTAATAAAAAAACTTGCCGTTATCTTGCTATTAATGGTAGAACTAAGAGGCTAACAACAAATTTACCCATGTATTTTTCAACTTTATTATTTATTTGTTTTCTTGCCGAAGTTACTGGCGTTTTATTCATGTTTTTAATTCCTTGGGAATATAATTGGTTATTTTTAAGTTTGGGCTTTATTTGTTTTGTAGTTTTTAAACATCAATATAGTAATCCTAAAGAATTATTTGATGACCAAGAAAATATCATGAAAGATATAAGTAATTTAAAACAAATTGATAATTTTATTCGTGTTAATAATGCGCAAACAAGTAAGCAAATGAAAGATGCTAATAATAGGATAAGTAAGTAATAAGATTTGATGATCTTTTAAATCTTAAAGTATTACTTTTAATAATTAATAAAGAAAAAAATATTGCCAATATTAAAAAGTTATGGTTAAATAATTTCTTGGTGGAAAAGATGAATATTAAAGAAATTAGTAAAAATATTAAAAATGATTCTTATGTTAATTATTTAGTAAAAGACAAAGATATTATTAGAACTCAGTGTAGCAGTGTAATTAATTTTAAAGATGCTATGTCTATTGATGATATTGCCAAGTTAGATTGCAGTTCGACTGGTATTTTAGAAGATATTAAATTAACAATAGAAAAATTAGATACTGTTAACTATGATGCTTTGGGTTTTAGCTTTTGTGGTGGTTTAGTAATAAGAAGTAATAAATGTAGAGTAGAAAATATTGATGATTTATTCTTATATAAATTAACTGTTTTTCCCTTGGTAAAAATGGATGATGGATATCGTAGAATAAGTGGTACTATGCCAAATATTTATTATCGTGCTAGTGGTACTGTTGAAAAAGTTATTCACTTTAGTGATTTGAAAGAAGTATTAGAAAATTTAGGAATAGTAAAAGATTTGAATCTTGAAGATGATTTTAAAAAGATGACTGCTGGTTTTTATAAAAAAGGGAAAGCGATACTTGTTACTTATCAAAATAATAATAGAAGAGTACTTAAAAAGAATTAAGTGCTTTTTTTCGTACTTATGGTAAAATAGACATATAAATGGTGATAACTATGGTAAATATATTAATTGTAGAAGATGATATTAATTTACTTAATATTATGAAAAAGAATTTAGAACGAGAAGGTTACAATGTTTTTACAGCATTCGATGGTGGATCAGGCTTGGAAGTTTTAGAAAATAATCATGTTGATTTAATTATTTTAGATTTAATGTTGCCTAAATTAGATGGTTATGGCTTTACAAAAAAAGTTCGGAGTGAGAAGGAAAACTTACCTATTATAATGACGACTGCTAAAAGTTTGATGGAAGATAAAAGAATTGCTTTTCAAACAGGTGTTGATGATTATATGACGAAACCTTTTGAAATGGAAGAACTTTTATTAAGAGTGAAAGCTTTGTTAAGAAGAAGTAAGATTTTAGCTGAGAAAAAAATAGTTATTGGGAAAGTTATTATTGATTGTGATGCGATGACTGTAACTAGAGAGGAAGAAGTTACGGAATTAACGCAAAAAGAATTTGCCCTGCTTTATAAATTATTATCTAATCCAAATAAAATATTTACAAGAAATCAGTTGATGGATGAAATATGGGGTTATGAGTCTAATAGCGATGATCGAACTATTGATGCTCATATTAATAGGTTAAGAAGAAAATTTGAATATTATCCCGAGTTTGAGATTAAGTCAGTAAGAGGTTTAGGATATAAGGTGGTTAAAAATGAAAAAAATTAGTGATAAGGAGATAAAAACTAATCAAAAGTTGACCCTTTATTTTACCGCTTTGGCTTTTTTTACTTTTGCGGCGATTATAATTGCTTTAAGTTTTTTGATATTTTTAGGAAATAAGATTTTAGGTTGGTTGTTATATTGTGTACTGTTTTGCATACTGTTTGGATTATTGTATTGTACATTATTTTGTGAATTGTTTTCTATGTTATTCTGTGAATTGTTCATTTTTTCTACCTCACTTTTTATCTTATGATTTAATTATAGCACGATTGAAAAAATAAAGATAGTATCATTTGGAATAACTTTTAGAGTTAGACTTAGATACTATCTTTATAAAACACTTATATTCTTTAACTATCTATTTTTAATCTCTTCTTTAATGAATTTTATAAAGTCATCGATTGATAAAGAATTCATTTCTTCCCTATTATATTTACGATAACTTATGATATTATTATCTTTTTCGTTATCACCAATGACTAGAGTGTATGGATTTTTCATAAGATTACTTTGTCTTAATTTTTTACCCATCGATTCTTTAGAATCATCGTATGAGACTCTTATATCTTCATTATTTAGAAGATTAAATATTTTTTGACAGTACTCATCGTGATACTTCATATTAACTGGAACAATATTTACTTGAACTGGAGATAACCAAACTGGTAAAACTCCTTTAAATTGTTCAAGAATTAGAGCGATAAATCTTTCATAAGAACCTAGGACTGCTCTATGAACCATAACAGGATGAACTTTTTTTCCGTATTCGTCAATGTAGTTTAAGTCAAATCTTTTAGGTAAGGCAAAATCTAGTTGAACAGTTGGTATTTGGATATCTCTTCCTAAAGCATCTTTAAACATGAAGTCTAATTTTGGGCCATATAAGGCAGCTTCACCTTCACATCTTATGGCATTTAAATGTAATTCATCAGATACTTCTTGAAGCATCTTTTCACAGATATCCCAGTCAGCATTATCGCCAATATATTTTTCAGGATGTGAATAGTCTCTTACAGATAGTGAAACCCAAACATCATTCCATAGATTCATTCTAGAATAAAAGTCTCTGATTAGGTTACAAATATTAATTACTTCATCTTTTACTTGGTCTACTCTACAGAATGAATGACCGTCTTCAACAGTAATAGCATAAACTCGCGATAAACTGTTTCCGACTGCTCCTGGTAGTTCGGCTCTATATTGTTTATCGGACTCCATATATCTTATTGGTAAGTCTTTATAACTTCTTAGTTTTGATGCAAATATTTGAGTATGATGCGGACACTGAACTGGTTTTAAGACAAAGTTATGGCCTTTAGGTGATGAGACTCTAAATAGTTCATCATTAAATTTCTTAGCATGACCGGATACTTCAAATAAAGAAATATCGGCAAGAGCTGGACAACTTACCTTTTGAAAACCATATTTGCGACAGATTTTTTCTATTTCTTTTTGTAACTCATCTTTTATAATAGTTCCTCTTGGAGTATATAAAGGTAGTCCTCCACCAACATAGTCTGAAAAACAGAATAAATCTAAATCCTTACCAATCTTACGATGATCCCTAGATCTTGCCTCTTCTAGAAATTCTAGATACTTATTTAACTCTTCCATACTTGAAAAGGCTTTACCAGAAATCCTAGAAATCATTTCATTATTGGAGTTACCATCTAAATAGACTCCTGACATTCTTAATAGTTTTACATAACAATTTTTATCAAGACTGTTTATTTCTTGTTCTAAAGATGAAAAGTCATTTTCACTGATCTTTTTATTTGACTTAAATTCATAATAGAATTCAGTTTCATCAAAATATTTTTTATCAAGACTTAGGTCTTTTAAATTATTTTTTAATACTTGTTCTAATAATAGAACGGCTTTTTCATTTAACATAGTTTTTCCTTCTTTCTTTATTTTACTTTTGAAAGTGAGTTTTTCGTGTTAGTTTCCGTTTCCGTCATTTTAACCATCTCCTTTATAAAGAAAAAGAGAATGATACCATATAGGAGTGCAATGCACGGTACCATCCTCTTCTTTTACTTAATTTATTTAACCGTTGTAGCGGGAAACATTTTCATGTTCAACTTAATAGGTAGTAATTATTAAAAATATTTATTATCTTACACCAAATGATAACTCTCTTTAAAATATTTACTTAATAATCGTGTCCTATATCATAGTCTTTATATTATTTTATTTTTGTTTACTAAAAAGTCTACTATTAATTATAGTAGACTTCTTAATTTGAAATTATACAAATATTTCTTATTAAACAAGACTAAAACAATCAATAGTAACAATTGATTTTAATGTAGATGTAGTAGTTGTCGTTATTAATTGATTGTTTCTCATTTTAAATTCTCCCTTTCAAAAGTACTTAAATTTTAGCATATTCTTTATAAATTGTCAAATTTGACACTTTCTGATACCTTTAAATTCGTGTTAATAGTTAATTATTGGTACTAATTTTAGTTATTTTGAATGGCTTCGGCAGTACTATTTTCTTGTGATTGAGTATTATTTAGATTAGCATTTATAGTTTGTGCAGACTGCTCTACATTGTTTATGGAAGCAGAATTGGGCATGTTGTTATTTATAGCATTTTGACCTGGATGAGTATAGTAGTCAGTTGGTAAGTTTCCAGAAAGACGATTTATTTCAAAGTCAATGAAATAATTACTTGGATTAGTCTCATCGATAACTAAATCAACTAAGCCATCTTGGTCTGATAATTTTCGATCATGCCTTGGATCTCCTTTTAAAGTAAGTCTTTCACCTGATGGTAAAGTGTATTCAACAACCGGTAATTGGATTTTAACATTATTAACCGTCATTCCGCTATCTTCAAGATGGTATGGAAGATTTTTTACTAGTTTTCCAGTATTATTTAAAGCATTTATTTGTTTTACTCGATTATTTACTTTTTTAATTTTAATTATTCCTATAACGATCATTATTATAGGAAGAACTGTAAAAATTATAAATATTGTATTTACAGATTTAGAAAAAGAAGTCATACATTTAGATGGATTTTTTGAATCATAATAGACTATCTTTTGATTGGCAGTTGGAGGAGTACTTGCTGAAGAAGTGGTCTTGCAGACATATTCCTTTCCATCTACTTTATAATAATAAATTGGGGAATACATAAGATTATTATTACTATCATAGTGAGAATTTTCATCTATTCTTGTTGCTTCTACTTGGTAGTCAAGACTTTTATACTTAATGAGTTCAGATACACTAAGTATACCGAAAATGGCTAGAAAAACTAAGCCAAAAACTATAAAAGCCGTAAAGAATTTTTTTCCTTTTTTTACATTTTTTGTATCAATATCGTACATTTAAAACACCTCTTATTTTTTATTAATTTTATCATATTTTTGGAGAATTTATGTTAGATTAAAATTAATTATTTAGATAAGAGGTGTTGTTTTGACAGTATTTTGTAAAGCCTTTGTTAGTTAAGGCTTATATTTTTTAAGACTTCATTCATTATACTAGCAACTTTTTTAGAACTTTCTGTTAGAAATTCTTCATAACTACTAGTATTATTTTTACCTGGAATATCAGAAATACTTCTAATTACTAGGAATGGAATATGGTTTAGAAAACATACTTGAGCAATACTTGCGCCTTCCATTTCGACTGCTAAAGCATTGAACTTTTTATTTATCTTAGTACTCATATTAATATCAGTACAGAAAATATCGCCTGAGGCAATAGTACCAACTTTAATTGAACTATCTTTAAAACTAGTGGCAATATTTAGGAGATATTCATCACACGCTATAAATTTGCCGACGTTTGGAATATAACCTTTTTCATGATTGAAGGCAGTTATATCAAAATCGTGTTGAACTAGTTTATCGGCGATTACAACATCTAAGACATTTAGGCTTTGATCTAGGCCACCGGCTACACCAATATTAAAAATACAATCAACATCCATATTGTCGATTAAAATTTGAGTAGTACGAGCGGCATTTACTTTACCTACTCCAGATTCAACTAGAATACATTTTATATTATTAATTAGTCCTTCATAAAACTTTAATTCAAATATTTCATATTCATTAGTTATTTCTAGATAATCTTTTAGAGCATCTAGTTCTTCTTTCATAGCAAAGATTATTCCTATTTTATTCATATCGTTTCAACTCCATTTTTAGTAAGATTTTTTCCCTTCACTAGATATTTTAACATAGTTCAAAAGAAAATAGATATAGTTTAAAGATGAATTATGATCTTTAGGTTATATCTATTATTCGTTTAATTAGTTAATATATTTGTACTTGTTATGATAAGTATTTGTTTAAATATGGGAAAGTCTTAGTATTAGTTAAATAGCCATAAATATCTTCGGCTACTTGATAGAAATAATTATTTTTCTCATCAATATTTTTTTCTAGACATAGTAGAAAGTCTTTATATATTTCATAGACAACATCTTTTTCTTCTTTAGATGTTAACATTAAATTATAAAGTCTAGTAAGTTCCATAGTTAGATTCTTTTCTTCAGAAATAGCGCCTTCTAATCTTGAGGCTTCATGGGCTTTTTCTTTATTATAATTTGGATATTTAATTAGTATTTCTTTAGTGACTTGTTCTACTCTTTCTTCTTCTAGTAAGTTGCCATTATATTCAAAATCCATCCTATCCACGTTCCCTTCTATTCATTGTGTCTTGTACTATAGTTTCAACATTATCTTTAGTTAAATGAATATTTTTACTTTTTCCTGTTATAATTTCTTCTAAATACCTAGTTCTAATATTATTCATTACAGTCTGGAGACTTCTAGCACCAGTATTTAATTCATAAGCACTATTAGCGATTGCTCCATATACGGTATCATCAACTTCTAAAGATATTCCATGTGAGGATAGTAATTTTTCAAAACTCTTTGTAGGACTTATTGTAGATTCTCGTAGGATTCTTTCTAAGGCAGTCTTATCATATTCATCAGTATGTAGGAAAGTATTAAATCTACCTACAAGTTCTCTTTCAAGACCTAAATCAATTAAATCTTGTGGAGTTATTGTATAGGTTCCATCATTTTTAGATTGACTGGTACTATCACTAGCAAAACCTAGGGAAAAACGTTTGTCGGTTTTTTGGGTACGTAAATCTGTTAGCGCACCTAAGCATACAAATGTTATTCTGGATGTGTCAAATTCTACTTGCTTTTCCTCTTTCTTATCGCCAACATTTATAATATATTTACCGCCACCTAGAAAATCTAATAATTGTTGTTGAACGGCACGTTTCATTTCTAGGCCATTAAGACTATGACTGACAATTTTATCGAACTCATCTAAAACAATAATTCCTTTTTCAGCCTTTTTTAAATCTCCTCCAGATTTTTTGTATAAATCAACTAAGGTATCAGTTAAGTTACCACCAACATAACCTGCTGATGAATAATTAGTTATTGAAGTTGAAGTGAAGGGAATATTTAAAAGTTCGGTTATTTCTCTGGTAATAGCAGTCTTGCCAGTACCTGTTGGACCATCAAGGAAAATAATGGAGCGTTCACCGTCTGTTACTTCTTCTTGTTCTGCTAGATATTGATTATTAATTATGTTAAAAAATAATTCTTTGGCTAGTCGTTCTTGGCCAATAAATTTATGTTGTATTTTATCTAATTTTTCCCAAATACTTTCATGACTCTTCTCAGTGGTTTCCGTTTGAACTTTTGTTTCTGACTGTCGAGATTGAGATTGAAACTTTTGGCTTGGTTGAACAGGTGGAGTTTTTGGAGCGTTAGTTGGAGATTGGATTTTTTTGCTTCCAGCTATCATTTTTTTAATAACATCTTCAGAAAGTGGAATTCCTGAGGAAATTTCTCTATTATACTTTGCATAATTATAGACTCTAAAAATATATTCAGCAAAATTTTCGACACTACCGGATGTTTTATTTCTAAGGTCATAGTTTCTAAATAATGTACATATTGAATGAATATCATCTCTTGATAATTGACTTAAGCAAAACATTGTAAATAATGATTCTGGAGATGAAATATTTTTAGAACAAATGCCATTTTCTTTAGTATTTAAAACATCAAAAAAGTCGTTATTTAAAATTTCATTTAAATCAGCAGTAGTAAGTTCATCGCCTTTTCCTATTGATAACTTACCTATTACGTCATATAAATTTTTTCGTAATAGTGCACTATAGTTACTATCAAGCATATTTTTCATTTCACTTCTAAAATTAGCATCACATACTGCAAGTAATAAGGATAATAGCTTTTTACCATTGGTACTAATAGATAGCTTTTCTCCAGTTTCTAGTGTTATTTTAGGATTAATATATTTTAGTTTTTTATAAGTAAGCGCCGCTACATATATATACCGTTTTGTTCCTCTATCTAAATATTCATACTTTTCTGTCATAGCAATTCTCCTTTTTGAATTTCATTTCATTCTAGTTATATTTTTTTGAGGTTTAGATTAAATAATTTTGTTCTTATTAGAACTACAGATTATTATTATCTTCTTATTCTTATCTTTTTTATATTATAACATTATTAATTACCATTGTGAATAGCTCAAGATATATTTTAATTTTTGGAATTGTAAGAATTGGATATATTGGTTTAAAAGATATTTTAGTTTTTTGACCATTAGTATTATTACTCCTCTATCATAAAATAGATATTAGCAAAGTATTCTTCATTTGCTTCGAGAGGATTATCAGTAAGATTTAATAATGGGCCTTTTTCTTTAGAGTATGTTAGAGTTGTTAATTGCGGTGTACCTGATGTTTTTTCGACTGTGTAGATAAGACTTGGAGTTGTAGTTAGAAATATTATTTCATCTGTGAACTTTTTAAATACTAGGGCATCTTTTAGGATGAAACCTAGTTGAGAAGTTAAATCCTTATCAATATAAGTATATAGTTTCCAAGGAGTACTGTTTTTTCGACTGTCTACTATTTTTATAGTTAGATCTTTACTCATAGGCAAAATTACAGGAGCAGTTGAAATTGGAGTTAAATCAAAAGTTATTGGTTGAGGCTCAGAAATGATATTTAATTCGCCATCATAGGGAGTTGTGATAGTCCTTTTTTGATAACAGAAACTGCCTTGAATATTAATGATAAACTCTATTTCAGTATTATCAGGTATAGTACCTTGAGTTGTATATGTGAAATAACCGGTACTATCGGCTACTACGTTTACACTTATGCTTCCATATTTTATTAAAATATCAGCCGAAGGTTCTGTATGTCCAGAAATTGTATTGATGGCTGAGTCGAGATTATGAATATTGGAGAAGATAAAATTACTTTTTTATGGAAGTGATTTTTTTAAGTGAATAAACTGTGATATAATTTTGATAACTTAGTTTAGTTGGTGGTTAAATGGATAAGAATAGCGAGTGTAGAAAAAAGATAGATTTAATTAGAAAATATTTTAGAAAAGATAAAATGTTTTTAGAATTAATACTATTTAATTATTCTGGATATTATATATACGTTAGAATTGATTATTTAAAAAAGACAAAAAGTTATAAACTTAGTTGGTTTGATTTAGATAAAGTACTTGATAATAATATAGATAAATATAGTAGTTTTGAATATATGGAAGATAATATAATTAATGATATTTCATTTGTATATAACAATTATGATTATAATTTAGTAGATAGTAGAAAATTAAGCGATGAAGACTTAGTTATTTTAAAAGCTAATATTAAGACTAAGATTAGTGATAGAATCGATATAGCATTTAATAGATATTTACCAATTGATCTTAATATACTTGATAGTTTATTTATAATTGTATTTAGATATTTACCAAAAAGATTAGATGATTTTATGAATGAGATATTTGGTAGTATATATAATAATTCAACTTATGATTATAGAAGAGAAATTGACTTTGATTTATTTAATGATGATATAGATGATATTTTTTCATATAACATTACAAAAAGAGGCCTTGATTATTATGAGAATGATAAAGTCTTATATTTAGAGAAAGTTGATGATAGATATTTTAGTGTTGTTGAAGGCAGTAAAAAGTACGTAGTAGTAATTAAGTATAATGAAGAGAAAAAGAAGATGAGTGTATATTGTTCTTGTCCTTGTGACTTTTATTGTAAACATATATATGCTGTAATACTAAGTATTAGAAATAATGAGTTAAAGAGATTTTGTAAAGTAATGTTTAAAGATAAGAGTAAGAACTTATTAGAGAGAATGTTAGATTATGATTATTTCTTATGTTTAGATGTTGTAGATGATAAGTATTTAGAAATAATTAATAATAAGGGAGATATAGAATTAGTTCCTATATTTGATAGTGAGGGTATGGAACAGTTTGATATTTTAGAGGATACAGATGAATTTCTTATTACTAATAAGATTAGAAAGATTATAGATAAAAATTAAAAGGCTTAAGATTTTTTCTTAAGTCTTTAATATGTCCAAATACCTAGTTTACCTTTAGTTTTAATTTTATCTATAGGAGTAATATCTTCTAGTATCCAAGCATATCTACCTACTTCATAGATACCTAGTGAATACTCTGTTTCATTATTTTTCTTAAGTTCTTCTATAAATGATTCATTCATATAGATACAGTCTTTTAAATTACATTTGCAAATTATGTAACCATAGTTTAGAGGAATATTTTTGACAAAAGACATTAGTTCTTTATTTTCTCTCCATATTTTAGGAATTTTAGTTAGAGAGGCATGGATATATAATTCACCTCGATAAGATGTTTTCCAAGAACGTGTTTCAATATGTTTAATATTTGAAGATATTAGACTAGCAAATGGTTCTGTTATACTTAAAACTTTCATATTAGTACTCCTCTACTTGTTAATTTAGTGTTTATGATTCTATATTAACTCTTTTACTTTATCTTTATCAAGGGCTAATAAGAATAATCCTAATTTTGGACCTTTAGAAGTACCTAGAAGAAGATTATATAAAATTTGGAAATATCTTTTTTGAGTAGATTTTAGTTCTTCTTCAGATAAGTCTTTAGTTTTTACAACACTATATAATTCTTTTTGTAGTTCTTCTGATGTTTGATAAGTATTTTCTAATATTTCTTTAGTTTTTTCTAACCAGGATTTTTCCAGAGGAGATAGAGAGTCATACACTTCGATATTTTTTTCTTCTAATAGTTTTACTTGGTAGTCTTTGCCATAAGTTTCAACCCAGTATTTTGCTCGAGATAGTCTTTCGGCATACTCTTTAGTATTACAATTAATATTTTCTTTTTTAAGAAGTTCTTTTAATAACTCTTCATTGTAATTTACTATAGGGAGGAAGGTTGCTAGATAACTAAAGTTTGGATTATTTAGATAATCTTTTGTTACTCCTGTTTGTTCTATAATAGCTCTATTTTTATCATCAATTGTATTATTAAAATACATTTTTACATAACGGTCAAACTCACCGTAGTATCTAATAACATCATTATCTAAGGCTATATCAAAGGCATGCATTGGATCGTATTTAGCATAGAACCAAAGTATAATATTTTTATCATAAACTTTTAGAAGGTCTGTTAGAGTTAGGACATTTCCTTTAGATGAAGACATTTTTGCACCTCCTCCTTTTATACCAATAAAGTTATAAGGAGTAAATACTGGTGGATTATAATTATAAATTTCTTTTACTACTCTTTCTGATACGGCTTTACTACCATTTGCTGCGGAGTGATCCATTCCAGCAGTTTCAAAAGTTACTTGTTCTACCATCCAACGCATAGGCCAATCTACTTTCCATTGAAGTTTAATATTAGTAGCAGTAGAGATATTCAAGGTAGATGAATATCCACAAGTACATTCATATGATACATTGCCAGTTTTCTCATCGTAGGAAAGTATTTTAGTTGAATCTTTATGGCAAGTTGGACAATAAATACTTATTGGATAATAGTTTTCTATTTCTTCAATAGTTGCATCTTGAGTTCTAAATGAATCAATAATAGTAAATATTTCTTTTCTTCTATCCATGGCTATTTTAATATATTTATTATATCTACCGGACTGATATTCTTTAGTTTGATAAATACACTCTACTTCAATACCCATTTCTTTTAATTCATTTAAGAATCTATTTTCCATGTATGTGGCATAAGATTCATTTTCTGTACAAGGACTTGGTAAATCAGTATATGGCATACCAATATATTTTTCATAACTTTTATCAATATTTCCTGGTACTTTTCTAAATCTATCATATTCATCAAAAGATAGGATATAGCGAACTTTTTTACCTAGTCTTTTCAACTCTTCCGCAACTAAATATGGAGTTGCGATTTCTCTAAAGTTACCGATGTGGACATAGCCTGATGGACTAACTCCAGAGGCAACAGTATAAACTTCTTCATTTGGTCTTTCTCTAATAATTCTTAAGGCTACTTCTCTTGCCCAATTCATTTTAATCATTCCTTTCATGTAAAACAAAAACGACCTAAAACATAAGATTGTTCTAGGTCGTTTTTTATTCCTATTTCTTCAATAATTTTTTATCTACTTTGAAGATACACTAAAACAATCAATACTAGTTATTGACTTATTGTTCTTCTTGATAGATTTTACTAATTGATTGTTTAACATAGTTTTTCTTCCTTTCGTTTTTTACATAGTACAACGATTTTTTTCGTGTGTCAAGTTTTTTTACTTAGTTTTAAATTTGGATGTTTATCTTTCTTATTATATTCTTGACATTTATTATTAACCTACTATTTGCTTCTTTTTAGATACTAGATTGTTGATAATTATAAAGATAAGTGCAAATACTAGCATAACAATCATATTAATTATTACTTGGTTTAGAGAAGTCATATTAATAGTTTGAAGACTTGCTAGTAAGTCATTAGAATTTACATACCAATATGTTGGAAAGATACGAGATATTTTAATGACTGCCTCTGGTAACCATTCAGTTGGAATAAAGGCTCCACATAGAAAGGCAGACCCTAGGGATATAACATTTACAATACCATTAACAGCATCCTTATTATCAATTAAGGTTGATAAAAGAAGGGCTAAAGTTAGAGAAGTAAAAATAAAGATAAATAAGTTTAGTGCGTATACTAATCCTCTTAAGGAAAGAATGGTATTACTAAAAAGAATTGTTCCTAGTAACATGAATAAAAGCCATACTATTATGGAATAAATAAAACTTGCTCTTAGAAGATATTTGTTATGAGTTTTATAATTCATACTACTTATAATAGTTCTTTTCTTAATAGTTTTTGTATGGAAACTAGATAGGACCATACAAATTACAAATATTATGATGAACATAGCACTATAACTAGCAAAGTTAAAGTAACGAGATACTCTAGAAGTCTTAGCTCTATCTACTTTAGAAGTTATGGTTACTTCAGATGTCTTAGATAAGTTTTTATTGATTGCTGTTATTAGTTCTTGTTCAGTAGAAATGTTTTTAGCATAAATACTTTGAATTTTTAAATATCTAGTTAGAAGCATTTCGGCTAAAGATGAATTATAATCCCCTACTGTTTTGATATCAATTTCAGGAGTTTTTCCAGATAAGACATCCTTTTGATAATCTTTAGGAATATAAATAATATAATTTACTTCACGATAAAATAAAGCATCATTTCTAGCTTCTTCTGTATTTTTAACGTCTTTTACGTTAGTGTTTTTTTCTAGATAAGATATTAAGTTTTTAGTTAGATCATTATTTCCAGAGTTATTTACAATTATTATATCTGGTTTACTATTTGTAAAGTCTACAGTACTATTATTTGAGGTAGTATTTATTCCACCAAAAGTTACTAACATAACAGTAAATAAAATAATTGTACCTTTATATTTATTAATTACTTTCCAAAATGTATTAAATACTGTCATATTTTTCTCTCCTTAATCCTTGATAAGATATAAATAGCATAATGACTGAAAATATTAAAAGACTAATAATATTAAAATAAAACCTATCTAGGGTACTGTAATAATATAGTGAATAGAAACCGTCAGTAATCATAGCTGCTGGATTTATTTTATTTAGAATTGGAATATTAGTATCAATAACATATTTCATAGTAATACCCATCATACCTGATAAGAATGATGCTAACATAGTTAGAGATATTAAGATACCAGTTTTAGTATTTTCATTAGACTTTAGAACTGTTGAAATAGCAATTCCTAGTGTTAGACCGGCTAAAGATCCAGCCATTAGAAGTAAGAATACTAAGAAAGTATTGCTACCATAGTCTACTTTTATAACAAGAATTGTGTATAAATAAAGAATTAAAATACCAAGCAATTGAACTAAGTAGCTAGCTAGAAAACTTCCTAGTAAAAGTGTTTTCTTATTAGCTGGAGAAACACTTGTTCTTTTACCAGCACTACTCATGTTGGCTATTTTTTTATTGGTTACGAACATAGATATTAAGGCTCCATAAAGGCAAGCCATGGCTAATAAAGTATAATACTCAATCATCGTATAACTTAAGTTAGAATTAGAAATATTATTTAACTTTGGAGTAGTATTATTTATTAGATTTAGAGTATCTTGATAGATCTTTTCATAGTTAACATTTAAGTTTCCAGACTTATATGAGTCTGCTACTTCTTTAGTGGTTATGGTTTCTAACATTTCTTTTTGACTACTTAATTCATCTACAACAAATCTTAAAATTGTTTCATGGTAACCTTTATCATTGACAGTTATTTTTACGTCGTTATTTTCAAATAGTAAGTAACCAGTTATTTTATTTTCTTTTAGAAGAGTTTTTGCTGTAGAAAGATCAGTATATTTAGTATCAAATAATTGGTTTGGATCTTTCTTTTTACTTAGGGCTTTAAAAGACTCTGTAAAGTAAGTATCAGTTTTAAACTCTTCATTATTTACAATGGCAATATCAATTATATCTAGAGTTTCTTTATTTTCTATATCACTAAAAGCTAAGTTAAATAAAGTTCCCAAAATAATTGGAAAGGCAAAAGTCCAAAAGATTAGGCCTTTATTTCTAAGAAGAGTTTTTAGTGAGTACTTAAAATTATGAAGAAACATTAGTCTCTTAATTCCTTTCCAGTTAACTCTAAGAAGACGTCATTTAGAGTTGGTCTTTCTGAGAAGATTTTGTTGTAAGTTACTTTGTTTTCTTCTAAGAAATCAATTAGTTTTCGTAGATTGTTATTGCCTTTTTTATAAGTAACTAGAAGGATATTTTTATTTAGTGTTACTTCCTCTACTGTTTTAAATTCTTTTATTTTATCGATTGTCTCAGTACTAATATTTTCTACTTCAACAGTTATTTTCTCTTCTATCTTGGCTAAGTCTTTTAATTCTTCTGTTGTACCTTGAGCAATTATTTTACCTTTATCAAGAATAATTATACGATCACATAAAAGTTCAACTTCTTCCATGTAGTGTGTAGTATAGAGAATGGTTGCTCCTTCATCACGTAGTTTTTTGATACCATCTAAGATATTATTTCTACTTTGTGGATCTACAGCTACAGTTGGTTCATCTAAGAATATTAGTTTAGGTTTATGAGCAATCCCACAAGCAATATTTAGACGTCTTAGTAGACCTCCTGATAATTGTTTTGGATAGAACTTTTTAAACTCCTCTAAGCCAACTAGTTTGATAGCATATTCAATATACTCTGCTCTTTGTTTTTTATCAGTTATGTATAAACCACAGAAGTAGTCAATATTTTCATAGACAGTTAATTCTTCGAAGACAGCAACTTCTTGAAAGATAACACCAATATTTCTTTTAATGTCATAAGACTCTGGAGTCATTTCTTTATCAAATATTTTAATTGTTCCTTGTTCAAAATTTAGAAGAGACAAAAGACAATTAATAGTTGTCGATTTACCAGAACCATTAGGCCCTAGAAGTCCTAAGATTTCTCCTTCATGAACGTCAAAAGATAAGTTATCGATTGCTGTTAGATTCTTATATTTTTTAGTTAGATTTTTTACAGATATTACATTATTCATATTAATCTTTCCTTTTAGTCTCCTTTAAATTTTATATTAATTTCACCAACTCCACCATCAATGGTTAGAGTGTGAAACCCATTTCCAAAAGTTTCATTATCTTTTACTTCTTCATTATTAACTTTTATAGTTCCAATTCCTTTACTTAGTTTTAATTTGTAATTATCTTTAGAATCTAAGATATTAAGATTTAGACTGCCTACTCCAGAATCAATTTTACTATTTCCAGTAATGTTAGCAGTAATTGTAGTTTTACCTACTCCCATATCAAAATCTAAATTATTGATCGTTCCAGATTTAATAGTAAATTCTCCAGCACCAGTGTCTATTTCTGTATCATTAGAAATTAATTCATTAATAGTAGTTTTACCAGCTCCTAAATCTAGATTAAGTTTTTTAGTTATTAGTTTGTCAATTTCTAGACTACCAGCTCCAGTTGAGATATCTATATCAGAAAATGTTTCTGTGCTTGCTAGATAAATAATTAATTTTTGTTTAGTAGTGACATTAAAATAATTCTTTTTGTCTTTTATTGTTAAAGTGGAGTTTTTTTTCTTACATTTAATAGAAGGATCGGTTGTTTCAATTTTAAATTTTTCAGATAGCTTTATTATTAGATCAGTATAACTTAACTCTACTTTTAAATCCGTGGGAATAGTTTCTGTTGTTAGACAAGATAGTTCTTTTAATTTACCATCTTTTTGTTTTTGATTTAGACCTAAGACATTAGATAAGCCATAAATACCCGTTATAATTGCTGAAAATATGGCAATAATTAATATAATAGCAAGAGAAAGAGCAAGATATTTTATTATTTTTTGTGTTTCTGTCATTTTATTTCAACTCCTCCAAAAATACAAGTTGCATTTATATATACTGTTTTATTTTTTTCATCTTCAGAAATATTTTTTCTTTTGTCATTAACACCACCAAATATTGAAGAAGATTTTATTTTTACATTTACATTTTCAGGAACATATATTTCTATTCCACCAAAAATACTAGAAACATTTATAATAGACTCTTTTTCTAGTTTGGCACTAGTCATATCAAACTTAATGCCTCCAAATATTGCGGTTAAATATGTACCAATGAACTTCTCATCTCCTAGTTTAATATTTTGACCAGTAAAAGTTGAACAATAGCCTTCGGAAGTTTCTTTATTATTTAGTTCTTTTATTTTAGATGATATTTTATGTTCAAAAGTATCTTTAAAGACAAAAGATAAGCCTATAATAATTAATGCTACTGGTAAAGCTAATTTCCAGATTAGTTCAAAATCTAGGACATTTTGACAGCATAATAGTAAAGCTATGCCTATTAATAGGCCAATAATATTTCCTGTTTTTTCACCTTCACTTAAAAGACCAATAAAACATGGAATTATTATAAATAGAGTCCACCAGCCTGAAAAAAAGATATTTATATTTGTTATGCCTAAAGAGTTGGTACCAATTACTATACCAATTAATGTTAGGATTAGACCTAGAATTATATTTTTATAATTTTTCATTTTTTATTTTCTCCAATCTTTTTTATTTTTTAATATCCATTTATTATTTGGGTTTTCTTCAAGTAGCATGAGTGCTTGGAATTCTTGAGATAATAAATCTTTTATTTGTTCGTCTGTAAATTTAAAACTTCTAGATACTGTTAGAGTTGCGATACCATGAACAAATATCCACATTTTAGTGTGGAAACTTTTAATACCTTTATCACTTAAGTGCGTACTTAGTTTGATAGCAGCAACAACTCCAGCAAAACCTGTTTTATCAGTCTCAACAAAGGTATTAGGAAGGTTCCTTGCTGGTGACATAAATAATACTTTAAATAAGTTAGTTTCTTCTTGAGCAAACTTTATGTAATTAATACCTATTTGCTTGTAGTGAGGAATATCATCTACTATATTTTTCATTATAAAGTCATAAAAGTAACTATTTATCTTATTATACAACTCTTTATATAATTCTTCTGAGTTTTTAAACTGATAATAAATTGGTCTAATAGAACAGTTCATTTTTTTGGCAATTTCTCGATTACTTAGTTTTTCAATACCTTCATTTCTTGTTATGTCAAAGGCTGCATTTAAAATCATTTCTTTAGTTATTCTTATTGTTGTAGGCAATTTCTCACCTTCTTTCGTTTAGATTACAAATTTATTGTATCATACGATACATTATTTGTATAGATGATTTTTTTGACATTTTGTTATTTTGCTTTATAAATACTTTTAGTAAACAATGGATGTTTTTAATGTGTAAGTTATTGTTTTTAGCATTTTATAAGTTGTGTTTTTATGCTATAATTTTGTTATTCGGTGATAGTATGAAAAAATATAATTATGAGGGTTTAAATGAAGATACGCATGTATTTCATTTATGGGAACCATTACACTTTAAAATAAAAAAGAATTATGCATATATTTGTAATTCTCCTCTTTACAATTTAGTATCTAATGTTTTATTAATACCAATTGGATTAATCTTAATTGTTTTTAATAAAATTATGTTTGGATATAGAGTTATTGGTAGAGAGAAAATTAGAGATGATGAGGGATTTGTTTCTATTTCAAATCATATTCATCCAATGGATTGTACTTTTGCAGGACTTATATATTTTCCTAAAGGTATATATTATCCTACTTTGGAAAGTAATTTTAAGATTCCTTTTATTAGACATTTAATTAGAATTTTACATGCTTTTCCAATTCCAAAAGATAGTAAGGAAAAGGAAAGGTTTTATGAACAGATTAATAAAGCTTTAAATGATAATGAAATTATACATATGTATCCTGAAGGATCAATGTGGCCTTACTATGATAAAGTAAGAGAGTTTAAGTACGGAGCTTTTAAGATGGCAGTTAAGGCAAATGTAGCGATACAACCAATTAAATTTGTATTTGTAGAACCTTATGGAATATATAAATTATATAAAAGAAAGAAATGTATTCAAGCAGTTGTACTTGATCCAATATATCCAAATACTGAGTTAGATTTTGAGGATCAAATTAGAGATTTAAGGGAAAGGGCTTATAATAGTATTAATGGTGGTTAGATGAAAGTATTAATATTATCATGTAGTACAGGTGGTGGTCATAATTCTTGTGCTAAATATATTGAAGAAGAATTAGTTAGTAATAATATAGAATGTCAATTTAAGGATTTCTTTGACATTGTTAATAATAAGGCTAAGGAATTATCTTCTAAAATATATTTGTCTACTTTAGGCAAAGATGGAGAAATATTTAAAAGAGTTTATAAGATTGGAGAGGCTTATAGTAATACTGGTATTAAGAGTCCTGTTTACTTGGCTAATAAATTACATAAAAAAGCCGTATATAAATATATACAAGATAATAATTTTGATTTAGTAATAGTGTCTCACCTATTTCCTGCTTTGACTTTGACGGCTATTAATAAGAGCTATGGTTATAAAAAAATAAACTTTATAGCTGTTGCTACTGATTATGAACCTTGTCCTTTTTTTGAAGAGGCAAAACCGGACTTTTTTATAATTCAGAAAGGTTTAGAGGAAAGATTCATTAATAAGGGTATCAAGAGAGAGTCTTTAGTTAGTACTGGTATTCCTATTTCATCAAGGTTTGTTAAGAATGCTAAGAATATAAGAAATGAATATAATATAAAAGATGAAAAAGTTATTTTGATTATGCTTGGTAGTATGGGATTTGGAAGAATTGATGAAATACTAAATGGTCTTTTAGAAGAGAAAGATGTAAAGATAATTGTTGTATGTGGTTCTAATAAGGAACTATATAATAATCTTTTAAAAATTAATAATGATAAATTAATAGTACTTGGATTTGTTAATAATATTAATGATTTAATATATTCATCTGATATAGTTTTATCTAAACCTGGTGGTATTTCTTCTACTGAGGTTACTGTTATGAGAAAGCCTTTGATACATATATTTCCAATACCAGGAATAGAAACTTATAATACTTTGTTTTTTAAAGATAGAGATATGAGTTTAAAATGTGATACTAAAGAAGAGATAATTATAAATACAACGAAGTTATTAAATGATACTAGTTTGCAAGAGAATATGATTAAGAATCAGGAGAAATATATAAATAGAAATTCGGCAGAGGACTTGGTTAAGTTGGTTTTAGAAAAGTACAAATAAAAGGAATCACTCAATTCGGTGATTCTTTTTTTACATTTTGAATTTTTAGTTCTGTTCATTTTCAAAAATTAGCTTAACACTTGCTGTTACATCTTCATCTCTGATGTCACTTTCTAATTTTAAGCTTTCAATCTTAGCAGAATACTTTACTCCTTTAGATAATAGATTTGTTAATTCCCTACTATAATATCTAGGAACATATCCCAATAAAACCATTTTATCTTCACATTCGTATAACACTTTTATTGCATATTGGTCTTCTTTATTATCAGGTTCATGTTCTAGTTTTAAATTATCATTTATTTTTAAGTTTTCTCTAATGTTCTTTTCTAATAAGTAATGTCTTGTTCCGGCAATATCAAATTCTATTTTATTATTTCTGTCAAATGGTGGAACAAATTCAAAATTGTCTGTTAGTAATCTACCTTTTGTAGCTTTTAAGATTTCCATTTTAGTAGAGTCTGTCTCAAGGTTGTATGAGTTTAAAATTTCTAAGTAGTCAGGTCTTAATGGATTTGGAAGTCGTGTTGCTATATTTGCAAACATCGTGTTTGATGTATACTCTTTATCTAGGTCGTTAAATCCTGGGAAGTAGTTAAATCCATCTTTTTTGGCATCTTCCAACTCTGGATTAGTATATTTAAAATAATATGTATTTTCATTTTTCGATAGTTTACCAATAATAAATCTTCTTCTACTAACTGGTGCTTTCCAAATCAATAGTAATTCTTCTAGCATACTATCACCTTCCTTTTATTATACTTTCAAGAAGCAGTTTTCGTTCCTTTAGGTACCTTATTATAAATTTTTTGTGTTTATTAGTCAATAATTCGTCTGGTATTTCATTTACAATTGCAGAGATTTTATCTGGTGTTAACTTGTCTAAATTTTTAATTTCCTTTGTAACTTGCTCAGGGTATTTTATATATAGATATTCTATCAATTCATGTAATTTATAATGTTTAGAATGATCTTCTTTAAATATTAGAGAAGAGGCTTTGGGTATGTAACTTGAAAATTGTTTTTTTCCAGTATAATATTTTTCGGCATACTCTTCATCTCTAAAATTTCTTAATAAATTTGTACCATTATCATACAATGGTGACAATTTATACTTTCCATTTTTACTTGTAATTCCCCAGTTTTCTGCGTGTCTATCTGTTTCACCTACCAGGGCATCAAAGACCATTATTTTGATGAAATCATTAAATAAAGTTTTGTCAATATCATCCAAACATTTTTTTATATTTGAAATTGTATAATATTCTTTTGATTCACTTTCATTTTTATTTATAAAGTCTGTAGCATCGTGGTGTTCCTCTTGTCCACGGTCAATAAACAAATAGTTTAAAACTCCTATATTATTCTTTTTGTCTTTTGCCAGTTCTATATGAGCACATGGATAGCCTAGAACTTTTGCTATTTCATAACTCATTTTTTCAGAGCACGATTCACTGCAATTATATTTTTCATATTTAAAATATGCCATTTGGTTGGAGTTTAAATCAATTGCAATCTTTTTTTGTCTAGTACCTTTTGTATTAGTCTCTTGATTTTGTTCAAGAATAAAATCCTTACCCTCTTCATAAATTCTATATTTTTCTATAACTAAATCACTCCTTACTTTAGCTTTATTCTATAATAATTATTAGTTAATATGTAACTATATCATTATGAATATTGCTCTTTATTATATTATTAGTAAGAAAACTGATTTTTCTTTATGTTTTTTCATAGTTTTTTAATTTTTTTAATTATTTTTTATTCTTTTTACTATATAAAACAAAGCCTATTACCGCTACTAAAATTACTAGTAAACCAATTATAATGTAAGTAACAATACCAGAACCACCTGTTAAAGGTAAGCTTCCAGCTTCTGGTACTTCTATTTCTACTTTGTAATAACCGTCTGTAGTACTTGCTACTGAGCCCGATATTTTTACTTTCATTGAGGTTGTTGGAGCTAGACCATAGCCTGATTTTGCTTTGGTATTTTTTATGTAGTATGTACCTTCTGCCACTCCAGCAAGTGTTCCTTTACCAGATGAGTTGGTAGTAATTGTACCAACCTTTTGAGTTAGGTTTGAATCTTTATAAACATCAAATGTCATATCAGATAGGGTTGTTGATTTGTCGTTCTTTTTGTAAGCAAGTAAATCTATACCATAGGTGTAGATTGTTGTGTATGTATAATATGGAATGTATGAACCTTTTCCTGTTGCATTAGCACTTTCATTATAGACATCACTATTAATTACAAGGCCAGCTGTATTTTGATTTCCTGATGTACTAACGGTTGCTGATGAATTTAGGGTAAGACTATAAGTAACTGTTAATTTTGTACTTTTAAGATATTTATGATTTATGGTAAGTGTAACTACCCTTCCACCCATTTGTTCAGACCAAAATTCATTTGGGATAGAAATAGTTGCGACTACATTACCAGAACTATCGACTACTGTACCATCTGATTTAGTAGTTAAAGTTGTATCGCCATCTTTTACTGTAAACTTATTATATGTTGGTAAGTCAAAGATTGGATCTACTACATCCCCTAGTAATACTACTACTCCATTTGCATTGGTTGGAAACTGAGGAAGTGTTGCGACTAAGATAGATGGAACTTCATCACCATAACTATAACTACCTACAGTTTGTCCTTCTTTACCAATATATTTTACAACAGAAGCATCACTTACTTTAGCATTAATAGTAAAATCATTTATCACCCATGAACCATTAGAGGCAGTTGGAGTTAGATTACCAACCATTACGGCATAAATTCTTTGAGTTGAATTTGGCAATACTAGGTATACTCCTGAGTTAAGACTTGCAGCTGCTGTTGTTCCAGATGTTGTCATATAATGAGTATCAATGCCATGATGCATTATATAAAGTGAATACTTACTAACCAGTTTGTCTAATGTTGATGAAGTTTGGGTTGACCCAGACATAATATCTCCAGAAGTTAAATTATAATAGTCTGAAATTGTTAATGATTTATAAATGTCTGATTGTGCTAAAAAGGTTTTAAAGTCCAATGTAAATTCATATGTTACGACATTAGTTGATGTATTATAGAATACATCTATTATTTTATAGGCATAAAATGTATCAGAACTCGAGACATTATTTATAGTTAAGCTTGCTGTGTTTTTTACTCTATAACTTTCTGGATCCGTTGTGCCGGTTACATTTTCAAGCGAAAAGTCTGATGTTGTACTTTCTGGTTGTGCCAAAACATTTATTGTTATTGTCATAATAGATATTAATAATAAAGTATAAATAATATTTTTTATTTTGTTCATAATACACCTTCTTATTATTTATTATCTGGTATTAATTTTATCATAAAAATAGCATTAATACAATATAAGTAAATGTCGAAAAAAGTGTATAGAAAGTTTAATTCATATAAAAACTATACCTTTTGTAGTATAGTTTATTCTTTGTATTTTAATTTTTTTCTGTTAACCAATTAGTTATATCAATCACTTGAATTCCTTCATACTGATAAGTTTCGTGATGAGTTCTTGCAACTAAAAGTTTTGGATAAGCATCTCTTATTTTTAATAATGACGAAGTTTCTCTTTCAAAAGTTTTTTCATTACTTATATCATCTGAAACTTGAATATATATTTTTTCATTACGTTTTATAGCAACAAAATCTATTTCCTTTTCATATAATGTGCCAACATAAACTTCATAGCCTCTTCTAATCAACTCTATGGCTACTATATTTTCATATACTCTACCATAATTAATATTTTTAGTTCCAAGTGTTGCAAATTTTACAGAATGATCAGCTAAATAATATTTATCCTGTGAAGCTAAATATTTTTTACCTTGAATATCATACCTTCTTATTTTGTAAAAGGCAAAAGCCTCACAAAGATATTTAATATATGAACCAACAGTTTTATCATTGGTTTCTATCTTGTTAGAATTTAGAGTATCAGAAATACTTCTATATGAAGTCAAGCTTGATATGTTATCCATTAAAAAGTCGCTTATATTATTCATTAAAGATGTATTTTGAATATTATTTCTTTGAACTATGTCTCTTACTATTAATGTTTTATAAACATCTTCTATATAATTATATTTATCTTCTATATTATTGTATAAATATGATCCAGAAAATCCACCCTCTTTAACGTACTTATCAAATGTTTCATCTGTATTTTTGTAATTATAATACTCAATGTATTCTTTATATGAAAATGGGAATACTTCTATTTCATATGTTCTTCCGGTAAATAAAGTTGCTAAATCACTTGATAATAAGAAAACACTAGAACCAGTTATATAGATATCATACTTTTCTTGAGCATGCAAATTATTGATTGATTTTTCAAATTCAAAACACATTTGTACTTCATCGATTAATAAATAATTATTTTTTCCTCGAATATATTTACTATCTACATATTCATTTAATTCTAAATAGGTATTTATCTCTTCAAATTCTGTCAAATTATAATCAATATGTATGATATTGGCGTTTTTATCATTTTCTTTTATGTAATCTATAAACATCTTTAATAATTTTGATTTTCCAGAACGTCTAATACCAGTAATAACCTTGATATCTGGTGTTCCTTTTACATTTATTAGTTTTTGAAGATAATCTCTTTTAATAAGTTTGATAGTTTTTCACCTCAGTTATATTATACCACTCATTTCGCAAAAAGCAAAAAAAATCGTTTTTGCGAAATGGAACTATTTTTTAGAGTTTACTAAGTTGTAGAAATAGGCCTTTTTATTTAATAATTCTTGATAAGTTCCTTCTTCTTTTATTTTTCCATTAGATAAGACTAATATTTTATCAACATTTTTTATGGTTTCTAGACGATGGGCAATTATTATTAGAGTTTTGTCTTTCGAGTTAGTCATTATATTAGTCATTACTTCTTTTTCAGTAATGTTATCCATAGCTGATGTTGCTTCATCTAAAATTACGATACTACTTTCTTCAAAGAATAGTCTTGCAAGGGCTACTCTTTGTCTTTCTCCACCAGACATTTTTATACCTCTTTCACCTAGTTCAGTATCAAGACCTTTTTCTAGATGTTGATAGAATTTTTCTAGGGATACAAGTTTTAGGACTTTTATAATTTCTTGGTCTGATATTTTTTTATCAAAGGCGATGTTTTCACGAAGAGTTCCATCAAAGATTGGTGACTCTTGTGAAATATAAGTTATGTTGTTGTATAAATCATTTAAATTTAGATTACTTAGATTTTCATTAGATATTAGTATTTGTCCTTGATAGTCTTTTAAAAGACCTATTATTAATTTTATAATAGTAGATTTACCTGAACCTGTTTCTCCTACGATTGCTAGTTTTTCATATTTTTTAATAGTTAGATTTAGATTATTTATTAAGATCTTTTTAGAATCAGGATACTTGTAAGTTATATTTTTTAGAGTTATTGTAGGAGTAAATTTCTTTAACTTTTTACCTGTTGTTAGATTAGAATCATCTTTTAAATTTAGAAAATCTAAGTATCTTTTGACAGCAATTTTATTTAACTTGTAATCTACATATTCAACATTAAAAATAGCAATTGGTTGATAAGACTTTCCAATTAATGCAATTATAGTTACTACTGCTCCGACTGAAAGATTTGATTTTAAAACTGAAAATGATAATATTAAAACTTGAAGAATAGAAACTAGAAGTTCAAATAAAGTAAAGAATAATTCATGAACTAGTTTTATTTTTACTTTATTATTTACAATGTTTTTAATACCACTTTCTGTTATTTCTATTTCCATGTCATACTTTTGATTGGTTCTAAAAACCACTAGTTCCATGAAACCACGGACTAAGTGTTTATTTAAGTATTCACTGTTTACTAGAATGTCTTCTTTTAAGTTATAGAGTCTTTTTAATATTAAATTGGTAATTAAAATTACAAAGAGATAGCCAACTAAAATAAATAGTGTTAATTCTTTTTTTACTTGATAAATAAAGATTAAACTAAAAAGAGAGGTGGGGAGTAATTTTCTAAAAACATTTAAATAAAAATTCATTATGATGTTAGTTGATGAGGTGGCACCCTCTTCTATTTTTTGAATTAGGTTACCAGTTCCTAGTTTTTGATATTCTAAATAATCTATAGTCTTCATTTTTCTTAGAGATTGTAATTTAAAATCTAGGTAAAGACCATGTTTTAATTTTTGTTCTGGATAGTTATCAATGTAGCCTAGAATAGTTAATATTAATAATAAAATTCCATAAATAATTATGGGTTTTATAGTTAGAGTTTGGTACTGAAATGCATCTAATATTTTTTGATAATATGCGACTTGATATAATTCTAAAAATGTTAGTAATATACCAATTGATAAATATAAAATTAATATTTTTTTGTTTTTTTCTAATACTTGTTTAAATAATTTCATAGTAATCTTCCTTTCATTCGTGATTGTAAAGAAAAAAGAACCTCCTTTCATGAACATGCAACAAATAACAATCACAAAAATAATTGTTTCATGTTTGTTGCCATTCATGAGGAGATTCTTAAGGCTCTTCATTATTCCTTTAAACTATTAATAGTTTATCTGGTAGTAAAACGCGAATGGTCGAATTAAATTACTACGCTAATAGTATATGATACTTTTACTATTTTGTCAAATTTATGTAAATTGACGTTAACTATTCAGTCTTGATAGTACTTTCTAAATTAACTTTTAATAATGAGTCATAAAACATAGTTTTGTTTTTTAATAAATGAATTACATTTATAAAATAGAATAAAACTAGTATTAAAGCTGATGTTGGTAAGTAGAGAGTTGTCAATATATTTAGACTAAAATATTTAAATACTAAGGTTGGTAGTGTTAGGAAGTAGACTATCTTATAATAATAAAGATAGATGAAGATTGCTCTTAGACTTATTCTAAGAAATGGTTTATTTTCGGGAGATATTTTTATATTTAAAAATTTACCAGCTGGTGTATAACCTTTTGTTAGATAAGGAATTAATATGTAGTAAGTTATTAAGGTTATATAGTTTAGATAATTATTATTTATAAATATAGAGATAGTCATATGAAAGATACAATAGATAAATAAGTCAAGGAAGAAGTATGTTAATCTTCTTAGTCCAGAAATTACTTTACCTTGTTCAAGAGAATCTTTATCAATCTTTTCTCTAGATGGTAAATATTTTTCAACTAGACCAAATAATAAGTAGCCTACTACACCTCCAGTTGTATTTAGAATTAAATCATCAACATCAAACAATCTATATGGACGAGGATAAATAAAATATAGACCAGTTAATTGAGTTAGTTCAAAAAATAGACTTAGAGAAAAAGATAAAATTAGAACCTTTTTAAAACTAGCTTTGTAGTAATACCTTAAATACATACCAAAAGGAATAGTCATAAAGATATTAAATATTACAACATAAATACAGTTTTCTGTTAATGCTTTTAAGTAAGTAGAAGGAACTGAAATATTAAATGATGTTTCTTTGATGATGTCTGTTATAAATTTAAAAGGAATTAAATTATACATTGTTTTATCAGTTGGAAGATTATTAATATCTGGTAATGGTAAAATTACTAAGAAATAGATTGTCATCATGTAAAGAATAAAAGAATAGACAATTACTGTTCTTAACTTATTAATGGATCCATATTTATGATATTGTTTTAAAATATAGGGAATTGTAAAGATAAGAGCTATAATTGGAAAAAATATTATAGATGTTTTAATTGTAGATATATATTGCATAGTAACCCTTCTTTCAGTAGTATTATAACAGATATATTTAAAATTTAACCTTACAGTTTTGTTACATAGAAAAAGAAATAAGTACTTGGAATTATTTCTTTATCTTTTGTAAGACTTTGATTGTAAAAACTACACAACCATTTTTTTTAGTTTCTTCTTCGGTATAGTAACCATTATAGGTATCTTGAACTACTTCTTCTACATCTTTGTAACGCTCTTTAAAGTCTTCGTCAAAATACTTTTCGTAGCAAGAATACCAGTTAGGGAAATCTTCTCTTTTTAAGACTTCAGCAATTACTTCTTCATCATAGTCAGGTAATTTTTGAAATCTAATAGTATCAGTTGGTTTTATAAGACGTCTTTTAGAATCATTTAGACGATATTCTCTAGTTTTATTATTGTTTGCTAGTGATGTAAAGTTAGAAGCATATAGTTTCATAATGTGTTCCATACTTATACCTCTATTTGTTTCCAGTACATTTTGTTATCAATAAATTCATAAGTTAATTTACTTTGATCTTTTAGATAAGAAAGATAAGATTTTATAGTACTACTGATTAGAACATACTGAGTAATATTTATTACTAAGTTATAATCATCAAAGACATGTTTTAGAATATCTTCAAAAGTCATTTTTTCTTTACAAATATTATATAAGTAATCTAGAATTTCATTTATTTTATCTTCATTTAATTTTATTAAATCAGTAATATTATTCGTAGCTTTACAGTGAGATGGAATATACATTTTAGCAGGTAGTTCTTTTAACATATTTAGAGTATTTAAGTATTCTGATACATCATAGATAAAGAAGATATGATACTTAGTAATTGTTTCTTCACTAAAAAGAGAATCTCCTAAGAAGATAACATCATCTGATGTTTTTATACCAATCATATCAAAGAAATGACCTCTTAAAACAATGTATTCTAGACCAGTTGGGAGATTATTATCAATATCTGTTACTACTGATGGTTTAGCCATTAAAAATTTATTATTTCTAATAGAATCAAATGGATAAGCTCCATATAAGAAAGATGGTTCTATTAGAGGATATTCAGTAATACATTTTTCAATACCATAACTATATATTTTACAATTAGTACGATCTTGAATTAGTTTATTTCCACCAACATGATCAGCATTAGAATGAGTAGAAATTATACCTACTACTTCCCAGCCTTTTTCAGTGACTATTTTTAAAATTTTTTTACCGGATTCTTTATCATTACCAGTATCAATTAGAAAAACATGTTTATCATCTACTAAATAAATACCAATATTAGTTGGATTTTCAATGTAATATGTTTTTTCACCTACTTGTTTTAGTTCCATGTACCTCACCTCTTGTTATATTATAACTAATACTTTTAATTATTTAAAGTTAAAATTCACAATTAGAAACACTTCTAGGATATGGAATTACATCTTTTATGTTTTCGATACCAGTTATGTACATTAATAATCTTTCAAAACCAATACCAAAACCTGATGTTTGTACTCCACCATATTTTCTTAATTTTAAGTACCAATCGTACTCTTCTATTTTCATATCTCTTTCTTGCATGGCTTTTAGAAGAGTATTGTAGTCATCTTCTCTTTGACTCATACCAAATACTTCACCTATGCCTGGTAATTCTAGGTCAGCACCAGCTACAGTACCATCTTCTAGATGTTTCATATAAAAAGCTTTTATTTCTTTTGGCCAGTTAATAATAAACATTGGACAGTTAAAGTATTCAGTTAAATATTTTTCATGCTCTTTAGCAATATCAGAACCATATTTTGGTTCAAAGACAAACTTTTTAGGAGCTTTTTTTAGTATTTCAATACATTCTTTATAAGTTACTCTTTTGAAAGACTCTTTTGTTACTTTTTTTAATTTCTTTATTAAGTCTTTTTCAATATATTTATCTAAAAATTCTAATTCCTCTTTAGCATGTTTTAAAACGTACTTTATGACATATTTCATTAACTCTTCAGCAATATCCATTATTCCTTCTAAGTCACAAAAAGCTACTTCTGGTTCTATTTGCCAGAATTCAGCAGCATGGTATGGGGTGTGAGATGGATCTGCTCTAAATGTTGGTCCAAATGTATATGTTTTTGTAAATGCTTGAGCAAAGGTTTCAGCTTCGAATTGGGTTGAAACTGATAGACCTACTTTCTTTTGAAAATATTCTTTTGTGTAATCAACTTTTCCTGTTTTAGCGATTTTTTCTAGATCTTGTGTTGTTACTTGGAACATCTCTCCTGCTCCTTCACAGTCACTAGCAGTAAATATTGGAGCTTGTAGATAGATGTAACCGTTATCTTGAAAATACTTGTGTATTGCCATAGCAGTTATACTTCTTATACGAAAGACAGCTTGAAATAAAGTAGTTCTTGGTCTTAAGTATGCTTCGTCTCGTAAGAATTCTCTACTATGTGGTTTAGGTTGAATTGGATAATCTTCACTACAATCTGATAAAAGAATTATATTTGTTGCGTGTAGTTCAATTACTTGATCTTTTGATGGAGATAGTTTTAAAATACCAGTTACTTTTAAAGCTGAACCAAAATGAATTTTTGTAATAGTATCATAGTCCTTTAAAGATTTGTCATAGATTACTTGTAATCTTTTAAAACAAGTTCCATCAGATAATTCAATAAAACTTATTTCCTTTTGTTTACGATGTTTTCTTATCCATCCTTTAATAGTTATTTCTTTTTCAATTAATGATTTATAATCATCATATACTTTTTTAATTTCCATATTATTTATTCCTTTCAAATATATTTTTTAGATACTTGTAGGAAATATCTTTTAGAGTTTTATTTTAGTTTTTATATTATTATAATTGTCATTATTATCATTATTAGTTTCTTTCATTTAACCACTTCCTTATATATAAAAATACCCGATACATCCTACAATAAGGACGAATATCGGGTATCCGTGGTGCCACCTTAATTTATTACTAAAAAAACCATTATATATAATGGTTTGCTTTCAATAATCACTCTTTTTTAGTTCTAACAAACCTAGCAATATGATAACGGATTGCTTCCGAACTAGCCTACTAAAATATTTCTTTCGGTAGTTTGCTCCAAGGTGTTCTTTCAACAAAATTTTATTATTAGTTCACACTATACCTAACTCACTCGAATAAATTTTTTGTTTACTTTTCCTTTTCAAAGCAATTTCATTATAACATGTCATTATTTATTTGTCAAAAGTTGACTAGTTTTATTTAGTTTGTTTGATTATATATTTTATTTTATGGTAAGATAAAATTAGGAGGATGATAAAATGAAAGTTATTCAATATGGCTGTGGAAAAATGGCTAAATATACGATGCGCTATGTCCTTGAAAATGGATGGGATATTGTTGGTGCAGTAGACATTAATCCAAATGTTATTGGAAAAGATGTTGGAGAAATTATAGGAGGAGAAAATATTGGAGTTAAAGTAGTTTCTGTTGATGAGGCTGAGGCTTTATTTAGTGAAGTAAAAGCTGATGTTTGTATTGTTACTACTATGAGTTTACTTGCTGACTGTCGTGATGCCTTACTTTTATGTGCTAAGCATGGAGTTAATGCAATTACTACTTGTGAAGAGGCTTTTTATCCAATAAACTCTAACCCTACTCTTACTTTAGAAATTGATAAGTTAGCAAAAGAAAATAACTGTACTATTACAGGATCTGGTTATCAAGATGCTTTCTGGGGTAATTTAATTAGTACTTTAGCTGGTACTACACAAAGAATTACAAAGATAAAAGGAAGTTCTTCTTACAATGTAGAAGATTATGGTATTGCTCTTGCAAAAGCTCATGGTGCTGGTCTTACTCCAGAAGAGTTTGATAGAGATGTTGCTAGTGTTGATCGAATGAGTGATGAAGAACGTCAAAATATTATTAACTCTGGTACTTATACACCAAGTTATATGTGGAATGTTAATGGATGGTTATGTGATAAATTACATTTAGATGTAGTTAGTCAAACTCAAAAATGTGTTCCACAATTTTGTGATGAAGATATTCACTCTACAACATTAGATATGGATATTAAAGCAGGAGTTGCAACTGGTATGAGTGCTGTTGTTACAACTACTACTAAACAAGGAATTATTTTAGAAACTGAATGTATTGGTAAAGTTTACAGCAAGGAAGATTGTGATAGAAATGATTGGACAGTTGAAGGAGAACCTAATACTAATTTAGTTATTACTAGACCTTGTACAGTTGAACTTACTTGTTCTGCAATAGTAAATAGAATTCCGGATGTAGTTAAAGCAGAAGCTGGATTTGTACCTACTTCTAGAATGGGAGAATTAAAATACATAGTTAAATAATTAGACTAAATAAAAAGGTTACAACTCTTTTGGTTGTAACCTTTTTTTGTACCTTTATAATACATCATTTGAATTGTTACTTGGATAATTATTATTTTGAGGTATGTTATTCATTTGAAAGTTATTATTTTGAGGCATACCATTATAGTTATTATTTGGCACTGGTTGTTCAAAACTAGAAATATAATTTACAGCTTTTGAAGCATATTCACTTACCTTTTTACCAAATGGATTTTCTTTCATAGCATGTCCAGTTAATGTAGAAATAACAAATAAGAACTTAGTTAACATTACTAAATAATCAACACCAGAATCTAAGAATGAAATTATAGTTGTTACTGGGCTCATAAACTTAGTTTGTAGAGTTGTAATACTAATTTGATTAGTATATGATAAGTAAGAATTAATTACATTAACAATACTTTCAATACCTTTAAATACTAAACTAACTCCATCAGAAATAATTGACCAAGCAAATGATATTAATGTAAGACCTACTAAGAAAGCAATTACATTTACCATTAAGTTTTTTATCTTGTCGTTTACTTCACAAAATATTAGCATTAAAATTACAGCTAATAATAAAGTTTGCCATCCAGCAAATAAAGATGCTAATAAGATAATAGCAGCCAATCCATTATTGATTTTTAATTTATTCATTTTACTCCTCCTCTATTCTATATTAATTATATAAGTTATTGGGAAATTTTTCAAGGTTTTAGTAGACAATATACTTATATATTTTATTTAAATTTCACTCGAAAAAAAAGATATTAATCTAAGTCAATATCTTTAAAGCTATATTCCCAGCCTGGTTGCCAAGCACCTGTTTTTCTCCAGTCGTTAGCATTAGCTTCTTCCCAAGAGATATGTTTTGTAATTACTTCTATTGCTAATTGAGGAGCTCTATGAGCTATAATACCAATTGTTTTACCTTGGTAGTTTTCATTTACATATTTTAAGAATTCTCTAATTCTTTTTTCAACATCTTGTAAAGATTCTCCATTTGGAAAGGGAGTTTCGATATGTTCTTCATAAATTACTTGGTTCTTATCACCACCATCTAAATCTCCATAATTACATTCTCTAAGTCTATTATCTTCTATAGCTTTGAATTCAGGAAAAGCTAGTTTAGCTGATTCTTTTGCTCTTATTAAATCAGACGTGAATAATACATCAAATTTATAGGGAGTGTTTTTTCCTAAATTAACAGCTTGTTCTTTACCTAAATCATTTAATTCTACTTGTTTCCAACCAGAACATTTTTTGGTTGCATTATCATATGTTGTACCATGTACATAATAAATTATTTTTGTTTCCATACATCCTCCTACTACTATTATACTATTTATCTTCATTATTACCTAATTTATATTTAAAAAATTTAACTAGAGTTTTTCCAAACCTTATAAAAAATATATCATTTTATTTTTTTATAGAATATCAGAAAATTTAGGTTTAAAATAATAATATAACTTATAAAAAATATTATGAATGGTGAAATGCAATGAACAAAACAAATTCAGAAAAAATTTTAACTTACTGTGATAATTTATCTAAAATAAAAATAGATTCATTTGATTATTATAAAATTATTAATCCATATAATGATTGTAATAAGGAGCAAATAAAAGTTATTACAACTAAATTTTACACTAGGTTTTATAATGATAAAAAGAAAAGAAGATTAATACTAGGAAGTAATCCAGCAAGAAGGGCTTCTGCGGTTACAGGAGTTCCCTTTGAAGATGCAATTCATTTACAAAAAGAAACAGGAATATTCATCGATAACTTTTATGTTAATAAATCTTCTTCTAACTTTCTTTATGATGTTATTGATGAATATGGAGGATGTGAAAAGTTTTATAATGATTTTTATATGAATTTTGTATTTCCTTTAGGTATTTCTAAAATTAATTCTAAGGGAAATGAAGTTAATTACAACTATTATGATGTTAAGCAATATGAAGAAAGATTTGAAGAGTATATTATTAAATCAATTAAAGAGATTCTTCAATTTAATATAGATACTTCGATATGTTATTGTATTGGTAGTGGTAAAAATTATGAATATTTGGTAAAACTAAATAGAAAATATAATTTCTTTAAAGAGATTATTCCACTAGAACATCCTAGATTTATAATGCAATATAATTCTAAGAATAAAGATTTGTATTTAAAGAAATATTTAGAGGCTTTGAAAAAATAATAAGTTTTATTAGAATTTATTTATACTTAGCAATTTATTTTTAATTGAAAAACCGATAGATTATTTGGAGGTCTATCGGTTTTATTAACAATTATTAGTCATTGTTAGGGGTACTTTATAAAGAGTAACTTTATTATTTGCATCTGTTGCACTTATTTGGAGATATAGTCTATTCTTCTTATAATTGATACAAGTTTTAGAATAATTATCAATATTAAAACGAACATCTTTTAAGTAGTCTTCTAATTTTATAGGATTTTTTCCTTTATAAGAATCATTACCTATTTTGGTTTCAGTATTATTACTGCTTTCATATAAAACACACTCTATCTTTTTATATTCCGTTATATCATTACCATTACAATAAGTAATATTAGAAATATAAATAGATGATTTTTTATCATTATAGGCAATACTTCCAGATATTTTAAAGTTAGAACAACTAGAAGTTAAAGTTTTAAATTCAAAATTATGATTATGAAGATAATTATTGTAAATAATAAAAGAAGATAAGACAACTATAATAGATAATAAGATTATAATAATTATTAATTTACTCTTATTAGATTTATTTTTATTAGATACTCTTCCTTCCAATAAATCTTCGATGTTGACATTAAAATCTTTACTTATTTCTTTTAATAAACTTACATCTGGGATATTTTTACCATTTTCCCATTTACTTACGGCTTGATAAGTTACACCATATTTTTCAGCAAACTCAGCTTGGGTTAGATTATTTTTCTTTCTTATTTCTTTGATAAGCTTTCCGATTTTTTCTTGATCCATATAGTCACATCCTTACTACTTTTAATCAATAAATACTCTTGGGACACGATTAGAGATAGTTGATAATATCTCATAATTAATAGTATTACATTCTCTAGCTACATCTTCTAGAGTTATATTTTTATTATCCCAGATATAGACATAGTCTCCTACTTTTACATCTTTAATATTAGTTACATCAATCATAAAAGAATCCATACATACTGTTCCTACTATATTAGCAATAGTATCTTTTACAACGACTTTACCTTTGTTAGATAAATTACGACGAATACCATCAGCATAACCTATAGCAACTGTTGCGATAGTCATTTTTTTAGGAGTTATAAACGTTCTTCCATAACTTATACTAGTACCTTCTTCCACTTCTTTTATGAAAGAAATATGAGATTTTAACTTAGCAACTGGTTTTAAATCTATTTTTGTTAGTATAGTATCAGTTGGAGTATAACCATATAATATGATACCAGGTCTTACTAAGTTACAGATTTTAGAATTAACATTTAAAATACCATTAGAAGCTTCTGCATGAATATATTTGATATTAGGATAATATTCTTTTATTTTAGTAACACCTTGTTCAAATAAAGACATTTGATGATTAGTAAATTCTTTGTCTTTATCGGCAGTAGATAAATGAGTATATACTCCTTCTACATTAATATTAGTAGTTGTTTTTAAATAGTTTAATACTTCATCTAAATCATTGATATTAAAACCAGTTCTACCCATACCAGTTTCTAGTTCTAAGTGAATAGTAAATGTTTCTTTGTGATTACTTAGTTCTTTGATAAAGTTTAAATCAGCTACACCTACTGTAACATTATATTTAATAATATTTTCTATATCTTCTAAGTATGGTTGGTTTAAGACGAATATTTCATTTTTAAAACCATCATGTCTTAAATCCATAGCTTCTTTTACAATAGCAGTTGCGATTATCTTAAAGTCCTTTATAAGAGAAATATTCTTATTTAAATATGTTCCATAACTATTAGCTTTCATAACATACATTATATCTTTATTAGGACCAATTAGTCTTTTTATTTCATTGACATTATGTTTAAAAGCACTAGTACTTATTTCTAAGATTGATTGTCTTTCATTCATTTTAATACACCTCATGTTTATAATTATTTGTTTTATTTAAATATTATACCATTATATTTAATTTATGTGGTGTTTTTTCATAGAAAAAGAATAGTTTTTGGACTATTCTTTGTACTTTATTTTCTTTTTAATACTTTTTGTCTTTCTATTAATTTGTGTATTTCCATTATTAAGATAATTATTGTTGATATAGCAAATAGTAATAACATGTGAGGTATTGGAATACTAGTTGTTTGTAAGAAACTACTTAGGAATGGTATTTCACTAAATATGATTTGTAGTATTAAAGCTGATAAGATACTAAATATAATTAGTGGATTAGTTCTTAGTGGAGTTTTAAATATTGATTCTTTTTCACTACGACAATTTAGTACATGCATATTTTGGATAAATACCATTAGTGTCATTATATATCCTCTAGCAGATGAGATTTGCATATTTAGATTATTTATTAGATACATCCAAGTTATAAATACTATTAAACCTATGGATATTCCAGATATTAATACTTCTTTTGCTAGGACTTTATTAAATAGTGTTTCTTTTGGATTTCTAGGTGGTTCCTTCATAATATTTGATTCTGCTTTTTCAAATGATAAAGCAAAGTCTTGTAAGCCATCTGTTACAATATTTAGCCATAATAGTTGGATTGCTACTAGAGGCATTGGCATATCTAGAATGATTGCTAGAAGGAAGAATAAGACTTCTGCTACTCCACAAGATAGTAACATATAACTTATTTTACGAATATTACTATAAGCATTTCTTCCTTCTTTAATACCTAAAACTATAGATTTAAAACTATCATCTAGAATTATCATAGAAGAAGTTTCTTTAGCGACATCAGTACCTGAACCCATTGCAATACCAATGTTTGCTGATTTTAGAGCAGGTGCATCATTTACACCATCACCTGTTACAGCAACAAATTCTCCTTGCCTTTTTAGGGATTCAACTATTTCTAATTTATTTAGAGGAGTTACTCTCGTAAATACTTTTTTAGTTTTGATAAACTTGTCAAATTCCTTTTGTCCTTTTTCTAGATATTTATCCACTTCTTGACCGGTTGTTACTTCATTAAAAGTTTCTACTAAATTTAAATCTTTAGCAATAGAATATGCAGTTAGAGGATGATCTCCAGTTATCATAATAACTTTTATACCAGCAGTTTTACATTCATTAATTGATTCTTTGACATCTTCTCTAATTGGATCTATAAAAGCTACTAAACCTATAAAAGTCATCTTCTTTAGAGTTTTACTTTCACTAGAAGCTATTGCGATTACTCGGTAACCAGAACTTGCTAGAGATTCATTTTGTTCTTTTAAAAGTTCTTTATCTATTTTTACAGTCTTTTCGCCTACTTTCATAGTAGTACAAAATTCTAAGACTTTTTCTAAGGAACCTTTTACAGTACAATAGTCTTTATTATTTTCTTTATAAAAAACTGCTGAATACTTTTTTTCTGATTCATAATTTATACGATCTGTTATTTTTATATCATCTATCTTTATACCTAGTTTTAGACCTAGTGAAAGAAAAGCTATATCAATAGAGTCACCAAAATGTTTATACTCATTTTTCTTTTTTTCTAGGGTTGCTTCATTATTTAAAACTGCTAATTTACTTATATATTGGGCATCATTTATATTAGCAGAAGCTAGTGGTATTACCTCTCCTTTATCATTATAACCAGTACCAGTAATATCAAAGGTACTATTATCTGGTAAAACTATTTTTTTAGCAGTTTGTTCATTTACAGTAAGAGTTCCTGTTTTATCGGATGCTATTACGGTACAACTACCTAGACTTTCAACAGAGTTTAGTCTTTTTACAACAACATTTTTTTTACTCATACGATTTGAGCCGATTGTTAGAGCCATAGTTAGAGCTAGAGGTAATCCTTCTGGCATAGCAGATACAGAAAGAGCTATTACAGATAAGAATATTTCACTACCTGCAGTTCCTTTTGCGTACAAGGCAACTGTTATTACTACAGCGACTACAATAATTAGAAAAGTTATTTGCTTGGAGAACTTTTCCATACGAATAGTTAGAGGTGACTTAGTTTCTTTAGTATTATTTACTTTACTAGCTATCTCACCAATTTCTGTATTAATTCCTGTTGCTGTTACAATAGCTTTTGCCCTACCAGTTAAAATATTAGTACCAGCATAAAGCATATTTTTTCTTTCAGCTAGAATTACATCTTTATTTATGGTACCTTTATCTTTTTCAACGCTTGTACTCTCACCTGTTAAAATAGATTCATCAACTGATAAGTTACTAGATTCTATTAAACGCATGTCAGCACTTATTTTATCCCCAGATGTTAGAAGAACGATATCCCCTACTACTAACTCACTAGCATCTATTTCTTTTGCTATTCCATTACGTAGGACTTTAGTTTTTACTTCAATTAGTTTGGTTAGGGCTTCAACATTTTTATTAGCTTTCCATTCTTGATACGTTCCTAATATTAAATCAACTAAAATTATAAAAAGAATGGCTATAGCGTCTACTTTTTCTTTTATTAAAAATGAAACAATACTAGCAAATAGTAATAATAAAACTATAGGATCAGTTAATTCTCTAAGAAATATTTTTAGAAGAGAATCTTTTTTCTTTTTAGGTAGTTCATTTTTACCATTTTTTTGAAGTCTAAGTGTTGCTTCTTCAGTAGTTAGACCTTCTTCAGTACTATTTAATTTTTGCAGTACATCAGTAATTTCAGTACTATGCCATTTTTTTAATTTCATATAATCACCTGTTATTCTTTTACCTTACAATTACTTTTTTCGGTATCCTTCCAGACATTGCCATTTACAAATTGAGTCATGGCCATGATAAAGGCATCTTTAGTTATATCTATTCTACTTATAGAATCATGTGTTAGAGCGTTTACGCCACCTTTTCCTTTACCTAAGTCCTTAGATTCATATACTTTATCAAGTACTTCACCAAGAGATGTTTCTATTATTTCTTTAACATAACTATTTGGTACTGGGAAAGCTGGACCTATTCCTACACTTTCATAACCAGCTTTGTCTTTAACAACGGCAAAGTTTACTATCATCCAAGTACCGTATAAATTACAAATGCCAGATTCAACTGCTAGAAAGTAATCTATGTCTAGACTATTTTCTTTAGCATACTCAATTAGATTATCTACCCTATTTTTAGCACCATTATAAGTATCTTCATTTACGGGTTGGTCTGGAACATTTGATGGTACCTTTATACCTTCTATTTCAAAATCTTTAAAAAAATTACTTAGAGCAAGTTTTGCTCCTTCTATTTTGCCGGGATTTTTAGTTCCGATTAAAACTTTCATATTTTTCCTTCTTTCTTTTTTTCAATTAAATCTTCATATAGATAATACGCATCATCTACTGTATTATCCCAATTTTTATATAAATCACGATAAGCATTTTCTTTTACTTCATTATATAGTTTTTTATTCTCTAAAATTTCAATAATTTTATTAGTGTAGTCTTCAATTGAATTTTTAGATAAGTACCCATTAACATTATTAGTAACAGTTGCAGCTGTTGCGGTATTTTCTAAAAATACAGTTGGTGTTTTTTGAGAGGCAGCTTCTATTTGAACAATAGATGAAGAGTCATAAATTGATGGGAATAGCATAAGATCGGATCTACTATAATAATAAGCTAATTCTTTACGATTAGTTATTTTACCACACATAATAATTTCTTTTTCCATGTCAAGTTCGGATATTTTCTTTTTTAGTTTATCTTCATCTTGACCTGAACCAACAAATAACATTTTCCATTTTAATCTAGGCTTTTTTAGTTTTAATAATTTTAGAGAGTCTACGATAAAGAAAATGTTTTTTAAAGTGTTAATTCTTCCTACAAATAAGAAGATAATTTCACTTTCCTTTAATTTGTGCTTTTCATTTATAAATTTATGAGCTTGTTTGACATCTTGAACTGGTTCCATTTCAGTAGCATTATTCATTACACGAGGTAGACATTTATAATGATATTCCTCATGAAAAATACGGGCAACTTCATTGTTAACAGCCCAACACTCATCACATTTATTAAAGACTTTTATTAGTTTACTAGTTAGTCTGTTTGCTAAATACTCAGACTTTACAGCTTTTAGAAAGTCTTGTTTAAACTGACTATGCATTGTAGCAATACAAGGAATATTATGCTTTTTGGCATACTTTAGACCAGCTTCTCCTAGAGTAAATGGAGAATGAATATGAACAATATCTAGTTTGTACTTTTCTAATTCTTTTCTAAACTTTGGATCAAGTTTAGGAGTTGGAAGAGAATAATCTAAAAATAAGGCTTTGATAGAATTACATCTTACAACTTTATAAGGAAAGATGGAGTCATCATAAGGAGATGAAATATAGTTAGGAACAAAGACTATTACATTAGCGTATTTTACTAGTCTTCTTGCATAATTATCAACAACCATACATACTCCATCATTCATAGGATAGAATGAATCATTAAATATTCCAATAGTTAGTTTATTATTCATAGTAAGCTCCTTTTGTTACTTTTGTTTTTTTGATGTTTCCTTTTTCTTTACTTCTTTTTTCTTTTCTTTTTTTAAATTGTTAGGCATGTATAATCCTAATAAAATATTAAATAATTTAAATAATTTATCTTTAGTTTTTGAGGTTGCTGGTAACTCTCTAACTAAATTAATACAAGTTACAATCTTTTTAAGAGTAACAGTTTCAGTATTATTTATATTAGACTTTTTTAAGATTTCAAAAATTGAGGCAACAAATTCTCGAATATCTTCTTCAGAGTTATTTTTTATGAAATCTTTAGTTTCTTCTGAGAAAACTATACTACTTTCACTTTGTGTAGCAGGTACAAAATAACTACCAAAACATTGCCATGATGTGGCGTGATGCTGTAGTATACCTTTCATATTACTTTGAACGACAAAATAATTTGGAGTTGAATATAGTAACATTCCAACTAAACTTATTTCTGGGGTGAACTTTTTTATTTTAGGGATTAGTTGTTGATAACGTTTACTTAAAAATTCTTTTTCACGCATACCTGGACCATCAAAGTCATAGACAGTAACAATTCTTTTTTTGACATTATCTTCTGCTTCCATAGCTGCAGCAACAGCTAGATTTCCACCTTTAGAATGTCCTCCTACATAGATTTTTTTATGTTTCTTAGCTTCCTTATTTAAATAACCAATCGCAAGAGTTTGACTTGGTACAGGAAACTTGTTAGATAAATCAAAGTCTTCACGCCAACCAGACATGTATTCATTGGTTCCTTCATAAGAAATATAAATCCAGTCATTATATTCAAAAGTTATAGCTCCAAATTGTTTTTCAGTATCAACTATTCTTGAATAATTAGTCATTAATATATCTTTAAAGCGTAAAGTGTTTTTTACATTACCAAAAAGATTATGAGCATACTTATAAACATTTAGTTTGTTCTTTATTTTTTCATTTGTAACAACACTAAAATAAGCTTTACTAACATTTTCTATAGTATTAGGTAAAATACTAATTACTTCACTAAAATTTAAGTATGATAGCTCTGCTAGTATTAGAGCATCTACATCATTAAATGGAACTTCATTAAAATCTTTATCTCCATAATATTTACAATAGTCAATAAAATTTGCCATAGTATCACTCCTATTATCATTATAACATTTAGAAAATAAAAAGATAAAGTCTTTTTACTTTACCTTTACCTTTTTATTACATTTATTTATTATTTATTGCAAGTTGATGTACAAATATCTTTTTTACAATCTTGCATCATGCATCTTAGTTTATTCTTTAGTCCTTCTAAATCTTCATTTGCCCAGTAGTCAGCTGGTTTTTCATAGTTCTTTGTATCCCAAGCAGTTTCATCATCAAAACCTACTATCTTTCCATCTTTTACAGCAATTACAGCAGGTACATATAATCTTTTATTACCCTCTTCGTCATTTTGTAAGTAGTCAGATAATATTTCGGTAATTTTTTTGTAAGCATCTGTATTATTTTTACGTTCTTCTAAAATATTTAAATAATAAATTTTTTCAACTTTCTTTTCCTTAGCAATTTCATTTAGGTATGGAATATAGGCTGTACACCACGGACATTCTGGAAAACCTAAGTAAACAATTCCTGTTCCTTTTTCTAAAATGTTAATAATTTGTTCTGGATTACGATAAACAAAAACATTATCTAAGGCTTTTCCATCTTTATCTTTCAGCTTATATTCTTTAGCGAATTTTTCACTATCTGTTAATTTGTTATCCTTATTATTATTCTCTTTTTCACTGTTTTTAGGATAGAAACAGAATACTCCTAAAATAACTACGGCTACTAAAGCTATTATTAATAAACTATTTTTCTTCATATTTTACTTCTCCTTTTTCTTTTTAATTTACTCTTCAAGTATATTAGAAAGAATATATTTTTTCAATAAACTTGGAGTTGAAAAAAACTCAACATGAGGTTGAGTTTATGGTTTAGTAATATTTATGGTTCCTTTTGGATGATTTTGGGGTGCGTATATTGAATACAATTTTAATGGAGTATTTCCAATATTAGTGATGTTATGATAAGTACCAGCTGGTATTAAAATAGCATAGTTAGAATTTACTTCTTTTTTAAAAGATAAATCATTTTTTGAAGTTCCTAATTCAACTAGGGCATTTCCTTCTTCTAGTTTTATAAATTGATCTATGTTAGGATGAACTTCTAGACCAACACTTTCTTTTTGTGGAATACTCATTAGAGTTAGTTGAAGATTATTACCAGTCCAAAGAGTTGTTCTATAGTTTGGATTTTCTAAAGTACGTTTTGTTAGATTTATAGTACTAGGTGTTGGACCTAGATCGGTTGGGATAGTATTGCTGCGATAGTTATTTGGGTTATGATAGTTTGAATTATAATAATTATAGGGATTATTATAATTATTTGAATAATAATTCATGATATTTTTCCTTTCATATATAGTTTATGTAAAGAGAAAAAATAGTTTAAAAAAAGTAAGAAATTAATTTTTCTTACTTAGTGCTTTTGAATATAATTCATAGTCTTTTTCGGTAAAACAAGAAAATATAACATCAATGTTTTCAGGTAGATATTCTTTTACTGTACTTATAGCAATCTTCATAGCTTTTTCTTTAGGGTAATGATAGATACCAGTACTTATACAAGGAAAAGCAATTGATACTTTTTCTAAGTTATTTTCTTTTAGATATTTTTGGGCTAGTAAAAGACTATTTTTGTAACAGGAACTTAATAGGTTCCCCTCATTATTATTGCCACCTAGATAGATGGGACCTACTGTATGAATTATTTTTTTGGCTTTGCAATTATAACCATTAGTCATTTTTGCTTCACCAGTTTTACAACCGTTTAATTTACGACATTCTTCTAATAATTCAGGTCCAGCTTTCTTATGGATTGCTCCATCAACACCAGACCCTCCTAATAGAGATGGTCTGGCAGCATTTACTATTATGTCAACATCTAAATCTACAATATTTTCTTTAGTTACAATTATGGGCATTACTTTTTGTCCTTTTTATTTTCTTGTTTTTTAGTTTTTTCGGCTTTTTTTACTTTTTCAGTTTTTACTTTTGGAACACTGATTTTAGCTTCTTTTACTTCGTTTTTCTTTTCAGTAAGAGCTCTTTTTACATATAAGCCACCTAGTAAAACTAGTAGTATTCCAAAGATAATGTATAGTGGAATATTTCCTTTTAGTCCAGCAAGTAAATAAAATAGTCCTGCTAGAAAAAATAAAACTGCACATATAATACTTCTTTTCATAAATTTCTCCTATCTTTTCATTTACTTTATTATAACATAATAATTAGTTATTGCATACTAAGAAAAATGGTTGTAGTTTTATAAAAAGAAAGTCTAATTAGACTCTCTTCCACATTATAGTTAAAACGTTTAGAATAGCTAGTAGTGTTACACCTACATCAGCAAAGACAGCCATCCAGATAGTACTTATACCAAATACTCCTAGTAGTAAGACAATGAATTTTACAATAAGAGCAAAGATAATACTTTCTTTTACTTTACGTTTTGTTAATTTAGAAATATTATGAGCAGTTTTTATTTTAGATAAGTCGTCTTTCATAATAACAATATCACTTGCTTCGATAGCAGCATCACTACCAAGGCTACCCATAGATACACCAATATCAGAAGTTTTAATAACTGGGGCATCATTGATACCATCACCAATAAACATTACTAGTCCTTGTTTTTGATATTCTTTTATTTTTTCTACTTTATCGATTGGTAAAAGATTATTGTAATAAGTATTTATTTTTACTTCATGAGCTATTTCTTTAGTTATATCTTCATTATCTCCTGATAAAATCATGATATCTTTGAAGTCTTCTTTTAGGGAACTAAGAGCATAACTACTCTTTTTTATACGATCTGATATAACAACACAACCAGCGTATTCATTATCAATTGCGACATAGATAACAGTACCAATAGCTTCTTCTTTAGGTAGTTCTACTTTGTTTTCTTCCATTAGTTTTTTATTACCAATTAATAGTTCTTTATCTTTTATAGTACATGAGATACCTTTTCCAGAGTATTCTTTATGGTTAGTAGATTTTTCTAATGGTTCTTTACAGTAATTAACTATAGCCTTAGCAATAGGATGAATAGAATTTGCTTCAGCTGATGCGACTAGAGTTATAAATTCTTTTTCTTTTAGAGTTTTACTTTCGACTTTAGTTACTTCAAAGACACCTTCAGTAATAGTACCAGTTTTATCTAGAGCAAGATAATCGATATCAGCTAGAGTTTCTAGTTCTCTACTACCCTTTATTAAGATTCCTTCTTTACTAGCTCTACCAATACCAGAGAAGTAACCTAGTGGTACTGAGATAACTAAGGCACAAGGACATGATGTTACTAAGAATACTAAGGCTCTATAAAGCCAAGTTTTAAAATCACCTACTATTAAGGATGGAACTATAGCAATTATTAAAGCTGATATAACTACTACTGGAGTATATATTTTGGAAAATTTACGTATAAAGGTTTCTGTATTAGTTTTTTTGTTGTTGGAGTTTTCAATTAAGTCAATTATTTTACTAGCAGTAGATGTTTTATAAGTAGAAGTTGCTTTTACTTTTAGTATTGAATCTTTATTAATTGATCCTGAGATAACTTGATCATTAACAGTTGCTTTTCTAGGAGTTGATTCTCCTGTTAGAGAAGATGTATCTAAGTAACTTGTTCCTTCAATAACAATTCCATCTAGTGGAACTTTTTCTCCTGGTAAAACAACAAATATGTCATCAACTTTAGCTTTTTTAATAGATACTTTTTCTATTACACCATCTTTAAATAAATTAACAGTTTCACTACGTAAGTCCATTAATTTAGTAATAGATTTTTTACTACTTGCTACTGCAACATCTGATAAGTATTCACCTGTTTCAAATAAAAGCATAACCATAACTGCTTCCATATAACTACCAATAGCGAAGGCTCCTAGAGTTGCTAGTATCATAAGAAAGTTTTCATTAAAAATATCCTTTTCCTTTAATCCTTCAAAGGCTTCCATATATATTTCATGACTTATAAATACATAACTCACTACTAAGACTATTGTTTTAATAGGTGTTGGTAGAAACATGGAAATTATAAAAAGTAGCGTACTTATGATTATTCTTATTAAGTCTTCATTTAAAAATTTTTTCATTACATTACCTCCGATATATGCTCCAAGCCATATTTTAAAATTATTTTTATATGTTCATCACTTATACTATAATATACATTCTTCCCTATTTTGTCAGTTTTTACTAAATTAGATGTACGTAAGTTTTTTAATTGATGTGAAATTGCTGATTGAGTCATGTCAAGTAGTTCACTTATTTCATTTACACATAATGGTTTATTTAAGAGTGCATCTAAAATTCTTAACCTAGTTTGGTCACCAAATATCTTATAAAACTCGCTAAGACCATATAAAAGTTCTTTACTATGTAGTTTCATAATTTACCTCCATATATGATTAGTTGTTCATATATTCATAATAATATATGTATATGTTTAAGTCAAGAAAAAAAGTATCATAATGGATACTTTACGTATAGTTAGTCTTTTATTTGCAGTTATGTTTTTTATTATATGTTACAAAAGCTATTGTAGATATTGTTATTAGTAATAGACCTATTCCAATATGGATAATAATTCCAGAGCCTCCTGTTAAAGGTAGCCTTCCTGCTTCTGGCACTTCTATTTCTACTTTGTAATAACCATCTGTTGTGCTTGCTACTGAGCCCGATATCTTTACTTTCATTGATGTTGTTGGGGCAAGACTATATCCTGATTTTGCTTTGGTATTTTTTATGTAATAAGTTCCTTCTGCTACTCCAGCAAGTGTGCCCTTACCAGATGAGCCTGTAGTAATTGTACCAACTTTTTGAGTTAAGCTTGAATCTTTATATACTTCAAACGTCATATCTGATAAGGTTGTTGATTTGTCGCCTTTTTTATAGGCAAGTAAATCGATACCATAGGTGTAGATAGTTGTAGTTGAACTAACAGTAGTACTTCCACTAGTATATGGAGCTGTTGAGTATATTAAATCAATTTTATTTTTATTTCCATTACTTCCAAATACTGCTTTACTATTTAGTATTGACTTATATGAAATTGAAAAAGCATTACTGGCAATATTATTTGTGTTAAAGGTAATAGTCATATCTTGCCCTGAAATACTAATTGCTGCGATTGTTTTTCCAGATGAATTAACAACTGTACCATCTGTTTTGGTAGTCATTGTTTCTAGACTATCTTTTATAACGATACTAGTTAATCCAGGTAATGCAATTCCTGAATCTAAGGTATATTTTATGGAATAAACTTTATTAGTAGCATTTGTTGGATAGATTGGGATTGTAACATTGGTATAATATGTAAACTCTGTACCTATGTTGTAATTTGCTTCAAGATTGCCAATACTTCCTACATAAAAGTTTCCTGTAGGATTACTAATTTTCGCAACTATTTTGGTTGCTTTAGATTGCTTTTCGTATACTCCACTACTGTTTGGCTCAAATGTTATGTTTCCTACCATTGGTGCATATACACCATATGTTGAATATGGAATAATTAAATATGTTCCTGCTGTTCCAACCATACCATGACCAACTCCGCCAAGATCTATACCTGTTGAATCATATTTTAATTGTGTAACATCACTAATTATCTGTTGCATATTGGCGTAAGCATATGTTATATACTTGCTGACAAGTTTGTCTAGTGTGGAATTTGTTAGAGTGGAACCGGATGTAATATCACCTGATGTTAAGTTGTAATAATCTTTTATTGTAAAGTTTTTATAGGTAGAGGTACTTGTTAAAAAGTTCTTAAAATTATTTGTAAACTCATGGGTAATGACATTGGTTGTAGGATTATAATACACATTTAGAATTTTTATAGCTATTAAAGTATCTGTTTCGGAGGCATTTGTTATTGCTATATTTTGCATACATCCTAATTCTTTTTTCGAAGTCTCATAACTATCAGGATCAATTGTACCTTTTTTCGTTTCATCTATACAAGCACTTATTCCATCGGCTTTAACATTAAGAAAAGCACATGATATTATGGTGAACAACAAAAGAAATAAAGCCTTTTTACTTCCAATAAAAAGAAGCCAATCTGGAATCGACTTCATATTTATGCATTTTAAATTATTACCTAGTACCCCTGTCTGTCTGTCTGTCTGTCTGTCTGTCTGTCTGTCTGTCTGTCTGT
>OIYO01000282.1_pt1 | contig 48826 bp, 35 predicted proteins | sample 1588191 | NCBI WGS metagenome assembly OIYO01 (sample SAMN03283275) | human gut metagenome | biome: human-associated habitat; material: feces | host: Homo sapiens | place: Peru | collected 2012 | reverse complement strand
CTCAGTGATGGACAGATGAGTGATATCTACGCCGTCCAGCAAGATCTGGCCGCTGGTGGGCTGGTAGATGCCAGCAATCACCTTGGCCAGCGTGGACTTGCCGCCGCCGTTGGGGCCGGTGATGGCTACAAAACGGTCCTGCACGGTCAGGCTGACATCGCGCAGGATCTCTTTATTGTCGTCGGTCTCAAAGCCGACGTGACGAAGCTCTAACATAAAAAAGCGGTTCCCTCCGTTATTATAGCAACACCACGTAATTCCTGCCCTACGGGCTTAAGCCTCGCTCGCCGTATCGGCACTTAGAACTGCGTGGCGTTACCATTTATAATGCTCTGCCGCCTATTGTACCATGCCCAAAGCCCCAAAACAAGATAAATCCCTATAAAAAGGCGGATTTTAGGAAAATAAATGTCCGGTAGGTCTATTGGCCGCATCCGCAAAAAACGCTTGACACGGCCCGCAAATGGTGCTATGCTTTAGCTGATAAAAGCGATGACAGGGAAAAGTACCGCCCAACATCCGCACAGAGAGCCCGGCATCTGGTGTAAGCCGGGACGGGGACGGGGCGCGAAAGAACACCCGATAGCTGCAAACTGAAACCACAGGGAGTAGGGGATGCCGCAGGCCGTGCGTTACAGCGGCAGCGTTTCAAAGGTGAACGTGTACGGAAAAAGTGACCGTATGCCGTTATTTCGGCTGCGGTAATTTAGGTGGCACCGCGGATCCAAGACAGCGATTCGTCCTAATTGCAGGGCGAATGGGCTGTCTTTTTTTATTGCCGTTCGGGGAAAATGGTGTTGGAAACAACAAAGGAGTGTCATCAAATGTGCTGTATTATGGGTTACGCCGGGCATGACCTGCCCAAAGAAACATTTACCGAGTATCTGCTGCGCACCACCAGCCGCGGCCCGGACGATCAGCGGGTGGTGGAAGGCCCCTACGGCCTGATGGGCTTTGGGCGGCTTGCCATCATGGGACTGACCCCGGAGGGGATGCAGCCCTTTTACCGGGGCGCTGACTGCGTGGTGTGCAACGGTGAGCTGTACGGTTTCCGGTTCGAGAAAGAGATCTTAAAGCGCCGTGGCTACAAGTTCTGCTCCGACTGCGACTGCGAGATCCTGCTGCCGCTGTACTACGAGTACGGGCTGGATATGTTCCGCCACATGGACGCAGAGTTTGCGCTGATCCTGTACGATTCCCGCAAGGACCGGCTCATTGCCGCCCGCGACCCCATCGGCATCCGTCCGCTGTTCTACGGCTACTCCAAGTCCAGCCACCGGATCGCGTTCGCGTCCGAGATGCAGAACCTCATCGGCTGGTGCGACGACATCCGGCCCTTCCCCATCGGCAGCTACTACTGCGACGGCCGCTTCGTCCGCTATGAGGACATCGCCGACGTGCCCGCTCCCATGAGCGACGACATGGACACCATCCTGACCAACATCCGCGAAAAGCTCATTGCGGGCGTGGAAAAGCGTCTGGATGCCGACGCGCCGGTCGGCTTCCTGCTGTCCGGCGGTCTGGACTCCTCGCTGGTCTGCTCCATCGCCGCCAAAAAGCTGGGCAAGCCCATCCGCACCTTTGCCATCGGCATGGACACGGACGCCATCGACCTGAAATATGCGCGTCAGACCGCCGAATATCTGGGCAGCGAGCACCACGAGATCATCATCAACCGCGATATGGTCATCAACAGCCTCGAAGAGGTCATCCGTCTGCTGGGCACTTGGGACATCACCACCATCCGCGCCAGCATGGGCATGTACCTGCTGTGCAAAGCCATCCACGAGCAGACCGACGTCCGCGTTCTGCTGACCGGTGAGATCTCCGACGAGCTGTTCGGCTACAAGTACACCGACTACGCCCCCACCGCCGACGCCTTCCAGCAGGAGAGCCAAAAGCGCATCCGCGAGCTGTACATGTACGATGTCCTCCGCGCCGACCGCTGCATCTCCTCCAACAGCATCGAAGCCCGTGTGCCGTTCGGCGACCTCGACTTCGTGCGGTACGTCATGGCCATCGACCCGGAAAAGAAGCTGAACAGCTACGGCAAGGGCAAGTATCTGCTCCGCAAGGCCTTTGAGGGCGACTGGCTGCCGCCGGAAATTCTGTGGCGCGAAAAGGCCGCCTTCTCGGATGCTGTAGGCCACAGCATGGTGGACGACATCAAAGAGTATGCCGAGGGCCTGTACACCGACGAGGAGTTCCAGCTCCGCCGCGCGAACTACTCCGTCCACTGCATGCCGTTCACCAAGGAAAGCCTGTTCTACCGCGAGATCTTCGAGAAATACTATCACGATCAGGGCCGCACCATCGTAGACTTCTGGATGCCCAACAAGGCATGGCCCGGATGCAACGTCAACGACCCCTCCGCCCGCGTGCTGGCAAACTACGGTGCGTCGGGGGTGTAAAGCGCTCTAAAATATAAAAGCGTCCGCTGTTACAACAAAGCAGCGGACGCTTTTTTCAGGACTGGTTTCGAAGCCCATTTTTGAACACATTTCGGTCAAATGCTCCAAACGGCTTCCATGTTTCGATCACTTCGTTCAAGCGTTCAAACAGCGTTACACTTGGTTCATCCGGATATTTGTACCCAAACCGATAGGGATACTGCATCAGGACGATGCTTCCCTGCTCTGCATTCGGGGATGCCGTTCCATCCAGAACGATCTCTCCAATCGCTTTCGACTGGTCGTAGGACTTCGTTGTGTAGAGTTCACACACCCAGACGAAATGCGGCAGCGGGAGCTGTGCATAGACATCCTTCATTTCCGGATGTTCGGTCGCAGCTACGCGCTGTCTCCGGTACGTCGCCGCAGAAGTAAGAAATAGACGAATGATGAGCGGATTTTCCTTCGTTGTTCCCAGCGTTTCATAAATCTCATCCGCTCCCTCGATCCTCCCGGGGCCAATGTTGCGATAGAGAGTCGCCAGATTCAGTTCCGGAGTGGCCAGAAATGTCAGGCTCAAAGATTCTGCCTGTTCCGCATCAATGACCATTCTGGTATGAAGCGGCGCGGCAAGTCCATAGACGATCTGATTCCCCATGGAGTAGACTTTTTTCTTTTTGGTCCCCTTCTCATTTTTGATCATCTTCGGAACGATCTGTACCGGCTGATAAGGGATGTTGTTGTCATCCATGACCACATATTCCGTATAAGAATCCGCCGTGTCATAGAAATGCAGCACATTCTGGTCCCGGTTCGTGCCGGTATTCAGGGAGTACTGCCGTTCAACGCTTCCGATCACATCCTTTGCCTGTTTCCGTTTCTCCCGGCCAATGCAGATCACCGAATGGTACGCGCTCGTCTGCGGGTCTTGCAGCTCGACTGCGACCGGGATCCCGGACTCCACATACCGGCTGAGACAGCGGCGGATATCCCATGTTGCAAGCTTCTGCTTGGACATATACAGCTTCGGTTCAAAGCCTTGGTCCGAAAGGACACGAGACAGCATCTCATAGTTCAGGCCCTTGGACGGAAGGACGCGTTCAAAACTATGCCGGGAGACGATCTTCTGAATCTCGCTTGGACACAGATACTTGTAGTCGGCATACTGTGAGCTAAAATAATCAAAAATATCGATCAGGGTGACCTCTGCACAGGTGACCGTTTCGCCGTCCTGCATCATGTAGGGAAAAGCTTCTACGTCCAGCGAGATGCCAAACGGCGTGAGATGATACTTTGTGGTCCGGATGTAGTAGTCTTTGGATTGCTGGCATAGAATGTATTGCGGAGAGATCAGCGACCTGCCGATGGCTCCCACCTGCAAGGGACGCAGGACACAGCTTCCAATAAAGCATTTCTGAAGCTTCTCTGCCTGATACTGCGCGATCTCCGACACGACATCTCCTGCAAAAATGATGATCCGCATGGTAAAGCGCTCGTAGTCCGAATGCTTTCGCGCATAGTACATGTAGTAGCTGTCCCGGTATTCCCGGTCCACATAGTACAGCTCTGTCATCACAGTCCGCTTCTGCTTCTGCTCATCCCGTCGCTTCAGTGCAAACTTTTCCTCGCTCACCTTCACGATCTCATAGCCCAGAAGGTTCGCGAGGATTTTTTGTTCCACCGTATCCTGAAGCTGAAACTTTCCGTAATGAATGCCTTCGTCCGTTTCCTGCACTTCCTGCATTTCCGGCCTGTACCATCCGCACAGACAATACCGGATCAAGTCCGCTGCGTCTTCTTCACTCTCGATCAATTTCACAGAATTCAATAAAGAAGATTCACTCATCATCGCCGTTCCGCATCCTTTTCAAAACACGAGCTGATACATTTTTTCGTTGTCTTTTGTCTCGCAAGCGACACGGATCAGGTTTTTCCGTTCAAACAAGGCAAAATCCTGTTCCAAATCCCGGTCTGACGTCTCGCTTTCCGGGTCATTTTCCTTCATTTGCTTCTGAATGTCCTTCATTGTGAAATAGACCTGATAGATCGAATCCTGTTTATGTTCTTTTACTTCATTCCCCGTATAATCCAGCAGTGCAAGGAAGGACTCTTTCCGGATAAGTTCCGTTCCCAGCCAAGCGATGTGCTCACTTACGACTTCCAAGATTGCTGCACCAATTTTGGCCAGCAGCTTTCTTTGGCTGTCATCTGCAAAGATTTCCGTGCCAGCCATTACCTGCGTTGCCGAGTCATAAAGAAGCTTTCGGAAGCACTTCTTCACACAGTCCAACCCAAGGCCGTTCAGCCGGATCGTAACAGGGACGTTCCGTACCACAGCCGCCGCACGTTCCTGATCCAGACTGACGATAAAATTTCTTGCAGAAGCTTCGTCTGCATCCTCATCATCCTGATCTTGATACATCGCGCTCAGGGCGATCAGCTCCGCCTCCGGCTCGGTCACCGAAAATGTCTCCTCGATGGTCTTTACGATCCGGCTTGGGGTCCCTGTCATTTCATAGTCTTCCATCTTTTTTCTCCTTTCGCTTCTGATTTTTTCTTGTTCCTCTGTCATAATTTTTTCTTGACAAGGCGCGCATCTTTATTGTATACTAGTCCTATGTCTCAGTTATCACAGATCAGAAAGGGTGTACATTTGTCATGCGATATGCAACGCTGTCGGGAAAAAGATCCGTTCCTACGATCAAAACGATTTCTCCCCGGCAAAACATTACTCTTACTTCTGCAGCCCTGTCCGCAATGGCCAAGTCCACCGCTTCCTATCTGGACCGCATTGCACAGGAGCAGGAATACAGCAAGCAGCAGGCACGTTCTGGTGTTTTGTCGCGCTGATTTTTGATCATTTTTCAAAGCTCCCAGCATCTCGAACGGATGCTGGGAGCTTTTTTATCCTTCACACCTTGATCTTCTGCGCAGCCTTGGCGATCTCGGCCAGAAGGCTCACAAGGCGTTTTTCATCCATCTGGCTGCTGTTGTTGGCAAAGGCGTAGAAGCAGCCCTGCACGCAGAAGGACAGCAGGATGCCGCGCTTGGGGTCGGCGGCGAAGGTCGGGTCCTGTTCCGACAGGCGCTCGCGCAGTCCCTTTTCGATGCAGTTCGCGAAGATGCCCTGCCGGGAGCCGGAGAACAAAATGTTCACCGCCGTCTGGTTCTGCCCAAAGGCGCGGAACAGGTCGCGGGTCAGCGTTTCGGTCTGTTCCGTCGAAAGCTCCACGGCGGAGACGCTGTTCAGGATGTCGGCAATGAGCTTTTTCTCCAGCCGGTCCGACAGATCGTAGATGTCCTGATAATGCGCATAAAAGGTGGATTTGTTCACACAGGCCAGCGCACAGAGGTCTTTGATCTTGATCTTTTCCAGCGGCGTTTTGGCGCGCAGTTCCAGAAACGCCTTTTCGATGGCGCGGTCCGTTTTCTCGATGCGGATGTCCAAAATAATCCACCTCTTTTTATGTTTCGTTGGATATCCAACGGTTTTCGTGTTTTGCTGATAGACAGAACTTTCGGGTTTTGCTACTCTTTTTTATACAGGACCCCGGCTTGCTCCAAGGCCGCTTCGATGCGGTGGAAGGTCTGCTCGTCCGGGCAGCGAAGGGTGTGCAGATGCACGCCGCCGGTCATCCGGCTCAGCAGACACTCCGGCGTACTGGCCGCCTGTTGGATGAAGTTGTCCACATCGTACCGGCTGGAAAGGTTCAGGTTGCCGCGCAGTTCGCCGTACAGCGGGTTCTCCACGGCCACGTCCACGACGATCCCGCCCTGATCGACCACCGCATACAGCTCGCTGCGCATCTGGTCCGCCGTGCTGTGCACACAGGCCAGAATGCCGGTGTAGCCGCCGGGAGCCGGGTGGAACTGATAGCCGCGCGGAGTCGCTTCGATCTCCGCGCCGCCCGCCCGCAGCAGGGCCACATCTCCCACCACGATCTGGCGGGAAACGCCCAGTTCCGCCGCCATCACGCTGGCGCTGACCGGCGCTTTGGCCTTGCTCAGGCGTTGTAAGATCACTTCTCTGCGCTGTGCCGCATTCATCCCCGAATGCCCCCTCGTTCTGGTTTTTACCTTATAATAGCAGACCCCGCCCGAATGTGCAAGCTTATTTCAGGCGCAGGAGGGTGGCGTAGTTGGAGGGCAGCTGGACCTTCATCCGTCCCCACTCGATGCTGGTCATGACGGGCTGGCTGCCCACGCAGTCGGCCAACAGGTCTTCGGCCTCTGCGGCCTCCACCGGAAGCTGGAATTCCAGCTGAGCGGGGGTGTCGCCGTTGTTGAGCACGGCCACGACGGCCTTGCCGTCCAGCACGCGGGCAAAGGCATAGCACTGGGTGGTGAGCTGCAGCTCCTTCACCTCGCCCCACGAAAGCTCCGGGCACTCGGCCTTCAGCTTACCCAGCGCGGCATACACGCTGGTGACGGGGTTGGTGTCCACGGCGTCCTTGAAGTCGTCCAGTTCCAGACAGGGACGGAGCGGCCAGTCGCTTCCCCACTCTTTTTTGCCCTCGATGCCAAATTCTGAGCCATAATAGATGGACGGAATGCCCCAAAGCGTATATACTAGAAGAGCAATGTGGCGGATGTGCTCCCGGTTGCGCAGTTTGTTGGGCAGACGCTCGACGTCGTGGTTGTCCGAGAAGAGATACAGCCGGGTATCATGGCACAGCCCCTGCAGACGGCGCATGGTGTGCGCGATCTCGAAATAGTTATGGTCGTTGTGGCCGCTCCACAGACCCTTGTGCAGCTCGTAGTTGGTCACGGAGTGGAGCATCTCGGGGTTGGCCCAGCGGCTGTAGTCGCCGTGGATGACCTCGCCCATCAGCCAGAACTCGGGCTTGATCTCGTTGGCCAGACGGCGCAGCCCCCGCATGAAGTCGAAGTCCAGCACGTCGGCCGCATCCAGACGGATGCCGTCGATGTCGAACGCATCCACCCAGAAGCGGATGGTGTCGAAGTGGTAGTTCTGGACCTCCGGGTTGCGCTGGTTCAGCTTGACCAGCAGGTTGTAGCCGCCCCAGTTGCCATACGAGAAGCCGTCGTTGTACTCGTTGTTGCCCCAGAAGTTGACATCGCAGAACCAGTCCTTATAGCGGGCGTTCTCGCGGTTGGCCTTCAAATCCTGAAACGCAAAGAAATCGCGGCCCACATGGTTGAACACGCCGTCCACGATGACTTTCTGGCCCCGTGCGTGGCAGTTGGAGACAAACTCCTTGAACTCCTCGTTCGTACCGATGCGGCGGTCCACCAGACGGTAATCGATGGTGTCATAGCCGTGGGAGCCGCTCTCGAACAGCGGTCCGATATAGATCGCCGTGCAGCCGATGTCTGCTGCATGTTTTGCCCAGGCGTTCAGCTTTTCAAACGCCCCCGGGGTGGGGTTCCCATCGTTCTCGTGCGCACAGCCGCACAGCCCCAGAGGATAAATGTGATAAAATACCGCGTTGTCATACCAAGCCATAGTCAAATTCTCTCCCATTTTGCAAAATCCTGTCCCGCCCAGAGCGGCGACAGGGATAGTATAGCACAGTTTTCGCCAGAAGTGTGAAAGTTTGACAATTTTTGTACAGAGTCTCTCTCAAAATCAGCAAGTTTGACGATTTTCGTCTTGAAATATTAGCAGAAATGCCAAAGGAGTTTTTTGCATGAAATTTCCCTCGATCGATCGTTCGTTTTTCATGGGCGAATGCTTTGACGCCTACCGGGTCCTTGGCGCGCACCCGTTCGAGAACGGCTGGCGCTTTGCGGTCTGGGCGCCCAGTGCGGTGGCTGTCGAGATCTGCGGCGGCTTTGACGGCTGGGGTCCGGGCGTGCCCATGCAGCGGGCCGAGACCGGCATCTGGAACGGTTTCGTGTCCGGTCTGCAGGAAGGTGAGCTGTACAAATACCGCATCCACGGCAAAGACGGCAGCACCGTGATGCGGGCCGACCCCTATGCCTTTGCGACCGAGCTTCGCCCCGGCACGGCCAGCATCCTGACCAAGCTGGACTTCACCTTTGACGACAGCACCTGGATGGCCCGCCGCAGCAAGTGCCGCAACCTGCCCATGAACATCTACGAGCTTCATGCGGGCAGCTGGAAGCACACCCCCAACGCCACCCGCGAGGACGGTTCGGACGGCTGGTACAATTACCGCGAACTGGCCCGGGAGCTGATCCCGTGGCTGCTGGACCACCGGTTCACCCATGTGGAGCTTCTGCCGCTGGCCGAGCACCCCTTCGACGGCAGCTGGGGCTACCAGACCACCGGTTATTTCTCGGTCACCAGCCGGTACGGCTCCCCCGCCGACTTTGCGGCCTTCGTCAACGCCTGCCACCGGATGGGCATCGGCGTCATCATGGACTTTGTGCCGGTCCACTTTGCGGCCAACGGCGACGCCCTCGCCAACTTTGACGGGACCCACCTCTACGAGTACGACAGCGATGTCGGCCACAGCGAATGGGGGACCTGCAACTTCAATTACTACCGCCGGGAGGTGTGCAGCTTCCTGAACAGCGCCGCCGCCCTGTGGATGGACGTCTACCACTGTGACGGCATCCGGATGGACGCCATCTCCCGCGCGCTCTACTGGCAGGGCGACCCCAACCGCGGCGTGAACGAGGGCGCGGTCACCTTCCTGCGGAACCTCAACCACGGCCTGAACGAGCGCTTCCCCACCGGCATCTACACCGCCGAGGATTCCACCAACTTCCTCAAGGTCACCGCCCCCACCCGCTACGACGGCATCGGCTTCGACTACAAGTGGGACATGGGCTGGATGCACGACACGCTGGATTACTTCGCCACCCCCTTCGGCGAGCGCCCGGACGCCTACCACAAGCTGACCTTCAGCATGCAGTATTTCTACAACGAGTTATATCTGCTCGCTTTAAGCCACGATGAGGTGGTCCACGGCAAAAAGACCATCATCGACAAGCTGTGGGGAACTTACGAGGAAAAATGCGCCCAGCTGCGCACTCTTTATTTCTATATGTACGCCCATCCGGGCAAAAAGCTGAACTTCATGGGCAACGAGCTGGGCCACTTCCGCGAGTGGGACGAAAAGAAGGAGCTGGACTGGTCCCTGATGAAATATCCCTTCCACGACAGCTTCCAGAAATACTTCGCCGAGCTGGGCCGTCTCTACGCCACCGAACCTGCCCTCTACGACGGCGAATACAACCCCAACTGCTTTGAGTGGGTCGCCAGCGAGAGCCGGGACGAGGGCGTGTACGCATGGCTGCGCAAGGGGGCCGGACAGACCATCCTCTGCGTCATGAACACCCAGAACACCGCCCACAAAAAGTTCCCGCTCTATCTGAAGTTTCCCTGCAAGGCGGACGAGCTGCTGAACAGCGAAGCCCCCCGCTGGAACGGCGCGGACAAGAGCCGCACCAAGAGCTTCCACACCACCGACGGCGGCGTGTATGGCCACGACTACACCCTTGCCATCGACCTTCCCGCGATGGGCAGCCGGATGTTCCGCCTGACGCCGGAGGCCCCCCATGCCGACGCCGCACAGGCTTCCGCCCGGAAGGCCGCTGCCGCCAAGCGCCGCGCCGCAGCCCCCAAAGCCGGTTCCAAAAAGTAATATTCGGGTCAAAATATCCCGTCTGCTGAAAAAGCGGCGGGATATTTTTGATTTCCGGGGAACTGCGGCCTTGTCAGCACCGCGCAGAACCGTTATACTGTATCGTGAAATATTGGGATTTTTTGCGAGAGGTTTCTTGTTATGCCAACTACTACCTTCAAACCGACCCGGCCCTCCCTCTCCCCGTGGGGCAAGGGAGCCGCCGCACTGGGCATCGGCGCGCTGGCGCTGATCGCCGTTGGACTGCTCTTCCCCGCCGGAGCGGCCTTCTTTCCGCTGGTCAGCCTGTGGTGCAGCTGCGTGCTGTTCTATGGGGCGCTGTGGGTCCTGCGGGTGTCCGGCGTCGAGCTGGATTTCTTCCACCGGGCCGTCCTCATCGGCGGCTGGGCGGCGGCGGTGCTCTATTTTTACTGGGCGCTGGGGCGGCGTGATTTCGTCTATGCGTGGGATTACGCCAACTATCTGGTCAAGCAGTACAGCGCCGAAGCTGCCTTTGCGCTTGGCCCCGCCGAGGGCTTCCGGTATATTTTCGGCTCCTTCGCCGAGGATTATACCAACTTCATCCCCCTGTTCACCGAGTTTCCCTTCTGCCTGACCGCCCGCACCGGCGACAGTTATGCGTTCAGTCAGGTGTTCAGCGTCCTGCCCACCCTGATGGTCCTGCTGGCGGGCGTGGTCCTCAAAGTGGGGCAGATGCTCCATGTGAAGCACCGGTTCTACTACTTCCTCATCGGTTTTTCGTGGCTGCTGACCTTCCCATTCCTGCGGATGAGCGCCATGCTCTCCCAGCCGGACTGGTTCGGCCTCATCTTCGCGTTTGCCATCCTCGTGCTGACGCTGGACTACCGCTTCGAGAAGCTGGAACCGGGCCGGTTCGCGCTCATCTTCCTCGCGACCGCCGCCGTCATCCTGACCCGCCGGTGGTATCTGTATTTTGTGGTCGGATATTACTTTTCGTATGTTCTGCTCTTTTTGTGCAGCAGCGTCCGGGCCGCAAAGCAGGGCGAAAAGGCGCTGGCGCTCCGCCGGGTGCGGAATCTTGTCGTGTTCGGCCTGTGCTCCCTCGCCGCGATGGTGGCGCTGCTCTGGCCCATGGTCAGCAAAATTCTGGCCTATGACTACTCCGACCGCTACTCTTACTATAACGTCGGCGGCCTGTCCACTGAGCTGTATTATCACGCTCTGCGCATCGGACTGTTGAACTTCGTCCTCATCGTGCTGGGGCTGGTCTACGCCGTCCGCCGCAAGGCATGGGCGCTGCCCGCGCTGGGAGCCTGTGAGCTGGTGGTCAGTTTGGTGCTGTTCACCCGGGTGCAGAACTCCGGTTCGCATCAGATGCTGCTTTTCGTCCCGGCCTATTTCCTGCTGTTTCTGGTCGGCGCGGCCGCGCTGGCGGAAGGCATCGAACGGCACAAGATCGTCAAGCTGGGCTACTGGGCCTTTACGCTGGTGTTCGCGGTGTCGGTGCGCTGTTCGCCGCTGACGGTCGTTGCCCTGCCCGATTTCATCATCGACAACTTCCCGCTCAAGAGCACCGAAGAATTCGTCCGTCTCGACGGCCTGACCTACGACCGCAAGGACCTTGCGCAGATCCAGTCCGTGACCCAGTGGCTCGCCGCCCACCTCGGCGACGGCGAAACGGCCTACATGATCCCCGACGACATGCTTTACAACCCCGGCCATCTGCGGAACTGTCTGCTGCCGGAACAGCCGCTCGACGGAAAGCTGCCGGACAGTTTCTCGGTCCCGGGCACGCACAACTTCCCCATGAGCTTCTTTGAAGCGAAGTATGTCATCACCATCGAGCCGTATCCCCTGTCCTACGCTTCGGAGACCGAGCTGGGCCACAAGCTCAACGCCAAGTTCACCGAGCTGCGGGACGACACCCACACCCTCGCCGCCGAGTTTGACATGGGCAACGGCTACATCTTTACCATCTGGGAGCGGGTCGAAGCTCCCACCCGCGAAGAAGTGGAGACGTATCTCCATGTGTTCGATGCCGAGAACGCCCAGTATCCCGAGATGTTCTCGCAGGTCGCCGAAGGCTGGCTGACCGCGCACGGGCTGTAAATCTCAACATTCACGTTTACAAATAACGTTTTATCGTCAGAAGGAGTATTGCAAAATGGAAAACAAGCAGAACAACATCCCTGAGATCAAGCTGGGCCAGTACAAGGGTCTGGCCGTCACCCGCCATGTGCGCGGCCTTTCCGAAAAGACGCTCGACATCGAGATGGTCCACCAGACCCGTCTGCACGCGGTCTACCACAACTCCGACCAGCCCGCCCAGCGCGGCAGCCGGGTGCTGCTGGACTTCGCCGGCTACATGGACGGGGAGGAGATCCCCGACAGCCGGATGGAAAAGGTCATGGTCGTGCTGGGCGACGGCAAGCTGATGCCCGCCGCCGAAAACGCCATCTACGGCCACAAAGCCGGTGAGACGTTCCGGTTCGACTTCACCTATCCGGAAAACTTCCGGGTCGAAGAGCTGTCCGGCAAAACGGCTCAGTTCGAGATCAAGCTCCACTCCGTCGCCGAAAAGACCACCCCGGAGCTGACCGAGGAATTTGCAAGATCGCTGGGCTACGAGTCGCTGGCCGCCATGCGCGAAGCTGTCCGCGCCAAGAAGCAGAAGATTCACGAGGACGGCGCAGACCGTGCCGCAGGGCAGAAGCTGCTGGAGATGGCCGGCGAGAACCTGACCGTCACCGTGCCGGAAGCGGTTCTGGACCGCACCGCCGACAACGAGATGAAGCTGCTGACCCAGCGGCTGTCCCGCAGCGGCATCAGCCTGGAGCAGCATTGCAAGAACAGCCGCACCACCGCCGAGGCCCTGCGGGCGGGCTACCGCGCCGACGCTGAGCGGAAGATCCGCACCATGTATGCGGCCCGCGCCATCGCGGAAGCAGAGAACATCACCGTCCGCCCCGAAGAGGTCAACAACGAGTACCGCCGCCTGTCGGTCCTGCAGGACACCCCTGAGCAGGACATCCGCCGCGTCCTCGCCCCGGACACCGTGGCCGCTGCCCTCGCCGCCCAGAAGGTCCAGCGCTTCCTGCTGGACAACGCCGTCGTGACTTCGGTCATGGACGCCGAAAAGGAGTGATTCAATGAGCATCTTTACGCGCTACGCCATGGACGCGCTGATGAAGACCACCCACCCCGAGATCAACCGGAAACAGTGCTGGAACCTGCACCCCCACCGCACTCCCTGCACGGCCTGTAAAGATATCTGCCCCTATGGCGACGAAATTTTTACCCGCCCCAATCTCGTCAAGGACTGGGACCCCTGCACCGACTGCGGCCTGTGCGTTTCGGTCTGCCGCAGCGGCTGCATCGCGCCCTCGCCGGAACAGGTCCAGAGGGACACGGCCCCTGCCGACAACGACAATGACACCATCTGGATCGGCTGCGAACAGAGCACCCGTCAGAACACCCTCGTCCGCGCCTGTGTGTCGGCGCTCTCGTGGGAGACGCTGGCCTATCTGGCCCTGAACAAAAAGGTCGTCCTCGACCTGACCCCCTGCGGCGAGTGCGAGAACGACATCTGCGCCGAACACCTGCGCAAGGTGCTGACCCGTCTGGTGGAATTTTTCGGCCAGCCCCTGTTTGAGGCCCGCTTCACGTTGGCCTACGAGCAGGAGGAAGCCCCCTTCCACAACAAGGAATACTCCCGCCGCGAGATGATGGAACAGGTCACGGCCGGGTCGAAGGCGGGCACGAAGCAGCTGCTCCGGATGCTGCCGGGCCTGCGGGACGACGACGAAAGCTCGGTGGACTTCCGGCTGCTGCTCCACCAGCGCACCAAGCAGCTCAAAGCCGCCAGTGAAACGCCGCTCAAGTACGGCTACCATCTGCCCAACTTCACCCAGAAGTGCTTCGCGTGCGGCCGGTGCGAAAAAGCGTGCCGCGCCGGGGCGCTGAAGTTCGAGGACCTGCCCGACGGCCAGACCCGCGCGGTCATCACGCCGTGGAAGTGCAGCGAGTGCGGCGTCTGCATCGCCACCTGCTCCAACGGCGGTCTGGACGGGCTGAAGCTCCGCCAGCTGACCACTCTTGGCCCGGTCAGCGTCTACAAGTGCACCAAGCTCCTCTGCAAGGAGTGCGGCAAGCCCATCTCGCCCAACTGCGCAGACGGCATCTGCTCGGTCTGCCGCATCAAGATCCGCACCAAGAAGCGTCAGGAGGAAGCCGTCGCCAAGGCCAAGGAGCGTCAGGCCGAGCGCGAAGCCAAGCGCGCCGCCGAGGAAGCCGCCAAAGCTCTGGCCGCCGAGACGAAGGCGGAAGCCGCCGCAGAAGCTGCTGTTCCGTCCGCTCCCACGACCGGAGAGCCGACGGCCTGACCCAAAAGCGTTGTTTCTCCGCCGGAGAGGTTCCCGAAAAGAATTGACGCCGGGCCGAAACGATGCTATACTTTCTGTAACCACACGGCTGTGGTCGGAGGGACTGTTACAAAGGCGTAACGGATATGTTTCCGTTGCGCCTTTTTCCACATCTCCCCCGCTGATGGGAAACAGCGTGCCCAGCCGCTGGCGTCCAAAATACGAAACACGAAGAAAGAGGGATTTTATCATGAAACATTCGATTTCTCGCCGCCAGTTCCTCAAGGCCAGCGGTCTGGCAGCCGCTTCCGCCTGTGCCGCCGGTCTGCTGAGCAGCTGCGGCGGTTCTTCTGCCGGCAGCACCAGTGGTTCTGCTTCCGGCTCGGTCGATACCACCAAGTACACCATTCTGTATTCCAGCCAGCCCGCCACCCTGAACTATCTGACCACCGCCACCGATCTGGAAATGGTCGTGGGCGCGAACTGCGTGGATACGCTGGTCGAGTATGACAACAAGGGCGTCATGCGCGAAGGTCTGGCCACCCAGTGGGATTGGGATGCCGACACTCTGACTTGGACCTTCCAGCTGCGGGATGAGAACTGGGTGGACAACAACGGCGAAGTCGTTGCCCCCGTCACCGCACAGGACTTTGTGGACGCCCTGAAGTACGTCCTGACCCCGGATTATGCTTCTGCCAACGTCGGTCTGGTCACCGCCTACATCGCCGGCGCGGGCGACTACTACAACTACTACGTCTACCTGAACAACGCCAACACCGGCGTCGTGGATGACGACGGGACCACCTACACCGTGGACGGCAGCGGCGTCGTCACCGTCACCGCACCCGACGGCACGGCCAGCACCTATGCCCCCGTGGACTTCGACACTGTGGGCGTCAAGGCCGTGGATGACCACACCCTGACCTACACCCTGACCTACGACTTCCCCGGCTTCCTGAGCCTGCTGTGCTACCTGCCCTATGAGCCGGCCTACGGCCCCCTGCTGGACGAGATGGGCGACCAGTACGCCACCAGCGCCGAGACCATGTACAGCTGCGGCGCATTCTATCTGGCCGAGTACGAGTCTCTGGAAACGTGGATCATGAAGAAGAATCCCGAGAACTACGACGCCGACAGCGTGTACATCGAGACGATCAGCCGCATCTACAACGCCGAAGCCGCCGTCAACGGCCCCGAGATGATCAAGCGCGGCGAGATCGACGAAGCCACCATCGGCTCCGACATCCTTGACAGCTGGCTGAGCGACGACACCACCAAGAGCATGGTCTCCATGGACCGTCCCAACACCAACTATACTTACTTCTACATGTTCAACTTCATGCCCTTCGCCCACGAGTTCTCCAACTGGAGCGTCGAGGGCGTGGACGCCGAGTATGAGCCGGACAACTGGGCCAAGGCCATCAACAACACCAACTTCCGCAAGAGCTTCCTGTACGGCATCAACAACGCCGTCACGCTGGCCGTCTCCGCCCCCGAAGGCTACGACGGCTATAAGCTGAACACCATCACGCCCCCGAACTTCTGCGCGACCGCCGATGGTGTGGACTACACCAAGTGCGGCGATCTGGCCGACATCACCGAATTCTTCGACGAAGCCAAGGCCAAGGAGTGCCGCGATGCCGCCATGGAAGAGCTGAGCGCACAGGGCGTCACCTTCCCCATCAAGGTCCAGCTGCCCTACAACCCCTCTTCCACCGACTGGGACAAACAGTGCCAGGTGCTCAAGCAGCAGCTGGAGGGCGTCCTGAATGACGGCGCAGACTTCATCAACATCGTCATCACCGAAGGCCCCGCCGACAGCTTCCTGTCTGCGGTCCGCCGCAACGGCAAGTTCGAGTTCCTGCTCTGCAACTGGGGCGCAGACTACTCCGACCCCGAGACCGAGACCGACCCGTTCTATCAGGCCGAAGGCTCCCGCGGTATGCGCTATGCCTATCTGCGCACCGGCGTGGAGGATGGCTTCATCACCGGCGAGACCGCTGACGCCATCATGCAGTACATGACCGCCATCGAAGCCGCCAAGCAGATCACCGACGACATCGACGCCCGTTACAAGGCCTTCGCCGACGCCGAAGCTCTGCTCATCAACAACGCGCTGGTCATCCCGCGCGGCATGAGCGTGCCCGCCTATCTGGCGACCCGCCTGAACTACTGGGAGGGCCAGTACGCTTCCACCGGCTTCTCCAACAAGCGCCTGAAGGGCATCCACGTTCTGGACCACTACGTCTCCATGGAGGAGTACGAGGCCAACCGCGACGCCCGCTAAATCATTTCTCTGAAACAGCCAAGAAACCCGGCAATGCATCGCTGCAATGCCGGGTTTCTTTTTTATGCTCTTCTCCGGGGAAGGAACAGGACCGCACATGCCGCTGCATACGCAATGGCCAGTCCCAGACCAAATTCCGATGTCCAAAGCTGCGTCCACGGGCCGTTCTCCGTCAGCGGATCAAAGATCGACTGCACGAACACATTGTGGCTTGCATGGAGGAGCACAGCGGGCCAGAAGCTTTCTGCCCGGATGCACAGGACATCGGCCAGAACCGTCATCCCCTGCACCATCACGAAAAAGCAGCCCAGCGAGACCGGAATATTTCCGTTGTTGTAGTTCGAGAACACAATCACCGGCGCATGGTAGAAAAACCAGATGCTCCCGATGACAAGATGCACCGCGCGGGGCGGAAGCACCTTGCGCAGTTCCGTCAGAAGGAACCCGCGCCAGCCGATCTCTTCGCCCAGCGACGCCGCGCAGCTGAGCAAAACGCCCAGCGTTGCAAAGCTCAAGACCTGCATCGGAACGATGTTTCCGCATCTTCCGATGCCAACGGCCCACGCCAAGCCATACACGGCCATGCAGAGCACCGGCGGGATCAGATAGGCTGCTCCCATCGACGGCAGAGTTTTGCGGCGGAACCGCCACCCGATGCCGCGCACCGAATGATCCACCAACAGTTTGCTGACCAGCGCAGACACTCCCGGGACCCACATCAGCCCCAGAGAGAACACGGAACCGCTGTTGATTCCATAGCCCCGGCCGATGATGACGCCGTACAAACTGCCGCTCAGCACCAGCCCTGTCAAAAGAAACACACCGATTTTCCGTTTTGCAGCTTGTCGTTCTTCCATTTGGGATACGCCTCTTTTACTCAAGATTCAGCTTGTTCTTCATCAGCCAGCGGGTCAGGAAGAAGTACGCCGCCGCAATGGCCGCCGTCACGGCAAAGCAGATCAGATAGCCGACGTTGGTAGTCATCAATGCGCTTGCATTCGACTCCCCGGTCGAGTCGTACAGGAACCGGACGTGAACATTCATGATCAGGCCCACATCGTCCGTGCCCAGCACCCGGGTGATCTGGTTCTCCACCATATTCATCGCGACAAAGGCGACGATGCCCGCCACCATCACATGCTTCTTGAACTGATGGGCGACCATGCACGCCGCATAGACGCAGAGGATGATGCTTGCCAGCCGCGTCAGGTTGATGACGATGCTCCAGAACAGGATCATCCACAACTTCGCGCCCAAACCGTCAAACAGATAGCTCACCAGCTTCTTCCAGCTGTCCCAGTCCACCATGCCGAATGTCTCCGAGTCGAACACGCCGATGCTGACCATGATCGTGATGCAGACGATGCCCACCAGCATACTGCACAGCACCCAGACCATGCTGGTGAGGAGCTTCGACACGATGAGCTGGGTCTCCGTCACGGGCAGGGTGTGCATCAGATAGCCCTCGCGGCCCAGCAGGTTCTGATAAAAGCGCCGCACCGTATTGACGAAGCAGAGCACCGCGATGGCGAGGATGACCGAGACGTAAACGATCGCCAGACCCGCTTCGAACCGCTGGAAATTCACATTCACCGCCAGCGGAGTCGTTTCCTGCCGGAACGTAAAGCCCAGCATGACGCTCAGCAGGGCCAGCGCCAGATACAGCCCGCCGTACAGCCGGCTGGTGGCCTTGAACTCATATTTCAATAATTGCTTCAGCATTTGAATACCTCCCGGAAATATGCATCCACGCTCTTGCCTTCCATCTCGCGGATGTCGTCCACCGCGCGGTGGGCAAACACCCGGCCATCCTTCAGGAACACGGCCTCGTCCAGCACCGGCTCGATATCCTCGATGAGGTGGGTGGAAATGACGACCGTGGCATCCTTGCTGTAGTTGGAGATGATGGTGTTCAGGATATACTCGCGCGCCGCCGGGTCCACGCCGCCGATGGGCTCATCCAGCAGATAGAGCTTTGCGGCGCGGCTCATGGCCAGCACCAGCTGGACCTTTTCCTTGTTGCCCTTCGAGAGGGTCTTGAGGCGGGCGTTCGGCGCGATGTTCAGCCGCGCCAGCATCTCGTTGGCCTTGGCGGCATCGAACCCAATGTAGCCCTTGGCGGAGTCCGGCGTCCCGTAGAAATCCCGGAACATGTTCACCAGCTCCTCCACCTTCATCCAGTCGGGCAGCCAGTCGGCGTCCGGCAGATAGGAGACGATCTCCTTCGTGTCCGGGCCGGGGGTCATGCCCGCGATCTTGACCGTGCCTTGGGTGGGCTGCAGCAAGCCGTTCGCCAACTTGAGCAGGGTGGTCTTGCCGCTGCCGTTCGGCCCCAGCAGACCGACGATGCGGCCAAAATCCAGCTCCAAGTCGATGCCGTCCAGCGCGGTCTTTTCCTTGCCATAGTTCTTGGTCAGGTGTTCACAGCTCAAAACTTTACTCATCTTCTCCACGCTCCTTTTTGCCCCAGCCGGCCAGCAGCTGTGCGGCCTGTTCCGGGGTATAGCCGATGCTATGCATCTTTGCTACAAATTCTTCTGCGATTTCCCGGGCCGCAGTCGCCCGCAGTTGTTCGATCAATGTCGTATCCTCCGTCACAAAGCGGCCGTTGGTCCGCTCGGTGCGGACAAGGCCCTCTGCTTCCAGCTGGGCCAGCGCCCGCTGCATCGTATTGGGGTTGACGCCCGCCGCTGCGGCGAGGTCCCGCACCGAGTCCAGATGGCCCCCGGGCGGATAGGTCCCCGCCAAGATCCGAGCTTTGAGCCGTTCCACCAGCTGTGCATAGATCGGGCGGCTGGAATCAAACTGTTCGCTCATTCTGTTCCCTCCTTGTGTCACTGTGTTAAGCGCTTAATACAAGCATACACGTTTTTCTCCATTTGTCAAGGGCCTTTTGGAAAATTTTGCGTGCAAAAAAGCCGGGCGGGGGCATCCGTCACAAAATTATCACAAAATGATTACAAATGCGCTTTTTTTACTTTCCAAACATTGTGAAATGATTGTTTATCTGGTATCATATCGGAGTGCCCGACGGTCAAGCGGCCCGGGCGCATGGAAGAAATGAATCAAAACCAAGGAGAAGAAGGACCCATGAAGAAGAAAAATGTTCTGGCTTCGCTGATCCTGGCAGGTGCAATGTTCCTGACCGCATGCGGCGGCGGGGCATCCTCCACCACGGCAGCAAGCGGCGTGTCCGGCAGCTATACCGGGACCGCCAAGGGCATGGGCGGCGATGTTTCCGTCACCCTGACCCTGACCGACAATGTCATCACCGACTGCACCGCTAAGGGCGACGATGAGACTCCGGGCATCGGCTCGGTGGTCATCGAGCAGTTCCCTGCCGAAGTCGTGGAAGGCAACACCATCAACCTCGACAGCATCAGCGGCGCGACCATCACCTCGGACGCCTTCGTGGAAGCTGCCAAGGCTGCTCTGACCTCGGCCGGTCTGAACCCGGACGACTACATGACCAAGGCGGACAAGACCGCCAACGGCGAGACCGTCAGCTATGACGCAGACGTCGTGGTCATCGGCGCCGGCGGCGCTGGCATGACCGCTGCGATGACCGCAGCCGATGCCGGCCAGAAGGTCGTCATCGTCGAGAGTCAGGCCATGGTCGGCGGCAACTCTGCCCGTGCGACCGGCGGCATGAACGCTGCCAAGACCGTCTATCAGGACGAGAACGAGTTCAATGAAGCTGCCGGCGTCGAGAAGATGCTGAAGTCCGCTGCCGACAACTACGCCGACAACGAGACCATCACCGCTCTGGCCAAGACGGTCTCCGAACAGTGGGCAGCTTATCAGGCCAACCCCACCGGCTACTTCGACAGCGTTGAGCTGATGGAGCTGGACACCATGGTCGGCGGCAAGGGCATCAACGATCCCGAGCTGGTCAAGACCCTGTGCGAGGGCACGGCTCCCGCCATCGACTGGCTGGATGAGAACGGCATCACCCTGCACAACGTCTCCAGCTTCGGCGGTGCGTCCGTCAAGCGCATCCACCGCCCCACCAACGAAGAGGGCAAGGTCGTCTCCGTCGGCGCTTACATGATCCCCTTGCTGCAGGAGAACTGCGAGAAGCGCGGCATCGAGATCGTGCTGAACACCACCATTGACACCATCCTGACCGACGCAGACGGCGCTGCTGTGGGCGTTTCCGGCACGGACAAGGACGGCAACACTGTCGTCGTCAACGCCAAGAGCGTGGTCCTCGCGACCGGCGGCTTCGGCGCAAACCTCGACATGGTCACCAAGTACAAGCCTGAGCTGGCCGGCTTCATGACCACCAACGCCGCCGGCGCACAGGGTCAGGGCATCGAGATGGCAACCGCCATCGGCGCCGGCACGGTCGATATGGACCAGATCCAGATCCACCCCACCGTCGAGGCCAACACCGCCGCCCTCATCACCGAGGGTCTGCGCGGTGACGGCGCGATCCTCGTCAACGCCAACGGCGAGCGCTTCATCGACGAAGTCGGTACGCGCGACGTCGTTTCCGCTGCTGAGATCGCACAGCCGGGCAGCTACAGCTGGCTGATCGTCGATCAGGCCATGGTCGATGCTTCCAGCGTCATTCAGGGCTACATCACCAAGGGCTACACCAAGACCGGTGCGACCTACGAAGAGCTGGCCAAGGAGCTGGACGTTGATCCCGCCACCTTCGCCAACACCATGGAGACCTGGAACAGCTACGTCGAGGCCAAGAACGACCCCGACTTCGGCCGCACCAGCTTCGCAAACCCGCTGAACAACGGCCCTTACTACGCCATCAAGGTCACCGCTGGTGTCCACCACACCATGGGCGGCGTGACCATCAACAGCGAGACCGAAGTTCTGAAGGCTGACGGCTCGGTCATCCCCGGCCTGTTCGCAGCCGGCGAAGTGACCGGCGGCGTCCACGGTGCAAACCGTCTGGGCGGCACGGCTGTCGCTGACTTCGTGGTCTTTGGCCGCATCGCCGGCGAGAGCGCTGCCAACTATGCAAGCGCACAGTAAGCGTTTCTAACCATAAGATAAAGGCCCCGCGCTGCAAAGCCATTTTAGCTTGCAGCGCGGGGCCTTTTCTGTTTTCCGTTAGTTCAGCTTCTGCCACAGCGTGCAGCTCTCGTCAAACACAGCGATCTCGCAGTTCTGGAAGCGGCTCTGGACCGTGACGCTCCCGGTCCCATCGGCGGTCGTGTCGTAGCTGCCCAGCTCAAGGGACGCAAGGGCGGGCTGTTCGCTCCACGGGATAAGTTTCTGCTGCCAGTCGCTGCCCAGCTGTTCGCTCAGTGCGCCATAGGCTTCCTCAAAGCCCGCCGGGTCCTCGAGGACCCACAGACTGCTCTCGTGGTTGGCAAGGTCGGTATTCATCTGGGTCGCGCCCGCCATCTGGCCGTTCATATCGGTCAGGGAAGCGTTCGCGCTCCATGTGTAGTTGTTTACCTGAACGATCACCGCACCGTCGCCGTTTTTGTCGTCGGCGTAGGCTTCCAAAGCAATCTGAAGGCTCTGCACGGCCTCATCCGGCAGAGATTCGGCGGTCACGACGGCCACCGTATAGTCCGGGTCCACCGTCGTCAGCAGACCGTGCGCCACATAGACCACACTGACCGCCAGCACCGCCGCAACGGCCACGACGCCCCAGTGATAATACCACCAGTTGGCGCGGGAGCGGCGCTTCTGCTCTTGTTCGGTGAGGGGCGTTTCGGATGCCGCCGGACGCGGGATGCCCCGGACTTCCAGCCCGTATTCCTCCCGCAGGGCCGGGAACAGGGTCTGCATCGCGGCCAGCCCCGGGAGCCAGAATCCAAACAGCACCGCCCAGAACACGCTGACCGGGAACAGCAGGATCATGCCGCCGATGCCCGCCAGCAGGAACACCCCTGCCAGTACACAGCGGCCCGGGGCGCGCAGAAGGAGCGCCCCGCTCTTCCGGAGCAGCTGTCCCAGCGACAGCGAATCCGGCGCTTCCACGCCGAGAAGGGCCGCGCAGAGGGTCGCAAAGACGGCAAGCACCAGAAAATCCAGCGCGAGAAACACCAAAATCGCAAGCCCCGGATAGTACCCCTGCTGGGCCGCCGCTTCGAACAGGAATGCCGACACGAAGCAGAGCAGTCCCAGCACGAGGGTCCCCACAGCGCCCAGCTGACAGGCGGGCTTCCACCGGGCGGCAAGGGTCTGCTTGGCGCGGGGGAGCCACTGAGACGGGTCATTCTGCAGGCTGCGCAGGGCGCAGTCCACCAGCAGCAGCATCGCCGGACCGACCAGCAAGCCGGTCACGAGGCTCAGCACGGCGGTCAGCGGGAGCGACAGCAGGGTGACCCCCAGCGAGACGCCCAGCGCTGCGGGCAGACAGAGCACGCAGACCATCAGGTTCGTGCCCAGCAGCTGGCCGAGGTCCCGGCCCACCATCTGGCAAAACCGTGCAAAGCCCTTTTTCTCCGGCTCGTTGGGACCGACGCCGCGGCCCTCGCGCCCATAAAAGGCATCGTACATGCTCATGTTACTTCACCTCAGTGCCGAATGCTTCGATCTGGGTCAGCGCCGGGAACGGCGAAGTCCCCTCTGCCTGAATGAGGTCTTTCAGCACAAGGCTCCGCACCCGCTTTTCCGGGAAGGTCACGCTCTGCGGCTTCCGGCTCTGGGTCAGCGGGATGTCCAGTGTGCTCCCGTCCGAGAACTCCACGGTTGCCTTGACCCAATAGTTGTCGTGCGGAAAATCCGCCCGCTCGGTGATACGCAGTTCGTCCAGCAGCACCTCGCGGCCAAAGTCCAGCGTCAGGGCCGCGTTGGGGTCGCGGTTGATGCCCCAGCTCTGGTACGGATACTCGCCGTGAGAGCTGTTCTCAAAGATGCCGTCGATGGCATTGCGGGCCGCAAACACGGCCTCGCCGCGCGTCTCCACATTGGCGCTGGCATGGGGATAAAAACCGGTGTCGCCGTGCTCATCGTAGCAGTTGAAGGCCAGATTCCGCCGCGCCGCGATCTCGTCCGGGCGGGCCAGCCGCGCACGGATGACGTGACGGTTTCCCACAAAGCTCTTGGGCGAATAGGTAATGGCCTGTTCGCCGAACGGGATATGGAAGTTGATCTCCCGCTTGACCACATAGACCAGCGCCGGGAGCATGGTATCTTCGAACTGGATGACGCAGTACTGGCCCGGGTGGTCGATCTCGAGCGCGATGCGGTCGCCCGGATGGTATTCATTGGTATAGACGAGCGACACTTCTTCTGCCGCGTTGCAGGTCATCAGGGTGTGGCCGATCTGGTCCAGAACTTTCAGTTTCAGCGTTTCCATCATTCTTCTCCTTCGTCGTATAGCTCAAGATACAGATTCTTTTTGAAATGCAGGGTAATTTTATAAATTGTCTCCGGCCACGCCGTGCGCAGACGCGGGTCGGTGACGGAGACCGGTGTGACCTCCGCCTGAACGTGTTCGGGGTCGAACCGGATGCCGCCCAGCGTCCCCACCGCAAAGCCGTTCCATACCGGCGTCGGCTCCTGTTCGGTCAGAAGGGTCAGTTCTACGGTTCCCTTCCAGTCCGTCACATCCTGCAGGGTGATGCCGTCCTCGTCCACAAGAACGCTGCGGCGGTAGCTGCGCAGTCCCTTGATGGGCGGATATGCACCGGCCAGTTCCGCCGTAATGGAATATTCGGTCGTGATCACGTCTTTGGCGGCGTATTCGGCCCCGGGAAGCTGCTGGACGCCGTCGAAGGTGGGCAGATTGTGCCATTGGCTCTGCATGGTCCAAATTTCATACCGCTGGGGGCTGAAGGTCTTTTGGGTGTAGCTCTCCACGCCGATGTCGATGAGGAAGGGCTTGCCGTCCTTGTAGACCGTGATGCTGCCGGTGTCGTTGTGGTTGTGACTGTCGCCGTTGGACCCCATCTTCGCGCCCAGCACCCAGCGGCCCTCCCGCGCAGCATAGACGCCCACGCTCGGATACCACACCGTGCTGTGTTCGGGCTGTTTCAGGGTGCAGGACCAGAGTTCCTGTTCCGCAAAGGCGGTGATGAGCCGATACCACAAATTGATGCGGCTGCTGCCGTCCTGATTGGTCAGGCGGTCGGGGTCGTCATCGGCCCGGAAATCCTCCGCCGCCAGCGCACAGAGGGCGTCGCTGCCCACGGCCTGACCAAAGCGGTATTCCCGCGCGCCGCACCGCCCTGCCAGCGGGCTGCAGTCGCCGAAGTTGAGGTAATACGGGCCGTCCACATGGACATTGAGGATGTATTCCGCGATGTTTCGAATCTTAGGTTCTTGGAACAGCGGCCGGAACGTCTCCGGGGCTGCTGCTGAGAGCAGTTCCAGACAGCCCCACAGGGTCAGCCCTGCATGGCGGTAATACTGTGCGCCCTCGTTGCAGCAGCCGTCCTCGCCATAATCTTTCAGGAAGCAGTCCAGACTATACGCGGCCTGTTTCACGGCGGCAGCGCGCTGTTCCTGCGTCGTCGGGAGCAGGAACACGGTCAGCAGCACGTTCTGGGTGCACCAGCTGGTCCAGTTGCACATGGGTTCATCGCCGTTGCCCATCCACCAGAAGTGATCCTTGAAATAGGGCATCAGGATGCGGTGTTCCAGTTCACGTTCCATCCGGCTGATGATGCCGGGAGCGGCCGCGTCCAGTTCCATTTTTAGTAAGTACCGCGTCAGAGCCAGCAGCTCGCCGGTCTCCGCCGCGAACAGCTCCACGATGGGGCGGGAGGTATCCGGCAGCGGGAGCTGCGGGGTGTCCCGGATGTAGCTGTTGTGGGCGGGCAGCTGCCACGCACTCTCCTCACAGATGGCCCACACCGTCTCCACGATGGCGTCCATGTAACGGCCCTGATGCTCCACGCATTCGGCGCAGACCAGCGCACACAGCCGGGACCGCCGGGAGAAATAGGCATCCTCCCACGGGGTGCGGCGTCCGGTGCGGATGAAGTCCAGCCAGAGCGACAGCGGCAGCGGCGCGATGGGCTTTGCCAGCTCTGCTTCGGCGGTCTGATGGAACCGGTCCTTCACCCGCTGGGGCAGCGCTTCCCATGCGGCGCGCTCCTGCGCGGGCGGGAACGGATGATAGTCGGGCAATGTGTCCGGCAGAACGGAAAGCTTTTCTTGGATCATAGTACCTCCTGACGATTGGTCGCAAGGCCCAGCTGTTTCCTGTACAACGGGCCTGTGCAGTTTGCTGATCTCTGCCCGCCCTGCCAATGGCTCTCCTCATAGGAGAGCTGGCGAGCGATCGCGAGACTGAGAGGTTTACAAACTCTGCTGATACTCGCGCGGGCTGAGTCCGGTGACCTTCTTAAACACCTTGGAAAAATAGAACGAGCTGTCATAGCCCAGCTTTTCGGCGATCTCGTAGACTTTCAGGTTTCCCTGTTCCAGCATCTCTTTCGCCGCCGCGATGCGGGTTTCGGTGATGTACTCCACAAAGCCGCTGTCGCCGTATTTGCCGAACAGCTGGCTCAGGTAGTTGGGCGAGAAGTTGAACACCGCCGCCACATCGGCCAGCGTCAGCTTTTCGGACAGGTGGCTGCGGATATACTCCTGCACCTGCGCCACCACCTGCATCTTTCCGGCAGTGGCGTCGCCCTCGTTGACTTCGGCAAACTGGATGGGGTTTTCTTCGCTCAGCAGCGGCTGCAAGTGGGCATTCTCGCGGCAGCGGCGGGCCAGACTCAGCAGCGAAGTCGTGGGCCGTCCCACAGCCCAGAGCAGCCGGACCGTGAAATAGTTATACAAGATCTGGCTGGCCTTTTCGAGCAGCGGCCGCAGCAGCGCACGGTACTGCTTGCTCTGCGCCGCCGTCAGGCAGAACAGCACGTTGCACCGCATGGCGTCGCCCCCGGTCACATAGCAGGGCAGGTAATTCCGCAGGGTGTTTTCGAGCATCCGCCCGCAGGAAAAGCTCAGTTTCAGCTGCTGGGCCGGCGTCAGCTCGGTGTTGGACGCGCAGAGTTCGCAGGACGCCACCAGATAGGCGTCGCTCTGCAGTTCGATCTCCAAATGCTGCAGCGGCTGTTCCAGCTCGCTCTCGTCCTGAAACAATCCCGCATAGAGCCGCACGAAAAAGCGTTCCTGATAGCTCCGCACGCTCTCGGCAAGGTCCGGCTGAACGGGAAGTTCACCCAGAAGGGCACGCTCCTTCCGGACCTTTTCGGCGGCGCGTTCCAGCGCGCTTTTAAGGTTTTCGGGGGTCAGGTCCAGCTTGACGAGGTAATCCACCACCCCGGCTACCATGGCCTGTTTGATGTAGTCAAATTCTTCAAAGCTGGTCAGCATGATGAACGCCGGCAGCGGGCCGCGCTCGCGGCAGGTGCGGGCCAGCGTCAGGCCGTCCATGATGGGCATTTTCACGTCCGCCACCACGATATCCGGCTTTTCCCGCTCAATGAGTTCGAGCGCCTGTTTTCCGTTGCGGGCTGTCGCACAGATGGTATAGCCCAGCGTTTCCCATTCCAGCATTCCCTGCAGACCGATGAGCACCAGCGGCTCATCATCCACCAATAGTATCCGCAGCATCGTTGTTTCCTTTCTTCAGATAGGGCAGTCGGATGGTCACTTCCGTGCCGATGTCCTCCTCGCTTTCCACCGTCAGGCCGTAGTCGTCGCCGAACGAATACTGGATGCGCCGGTTGACGTTCCACAGGCCCACATGGCGGTACTTTTCCTGTTTTTCTTTTTCGTCGGACGGTTCTTCCAGCAGATGAGCTACCACCTCCGGCGGCATTCCCACGCCGTCGTCGGTCAGGCGGAGCAGCACATCGCCGGTGTCCGGGTCGGTCGAGATATCCAGCAGGACGCTGCCGTGGCCGCCCTTGGGTTCCAGTCCATGGAAAATGGCATTCTCCACCAGCGGCTGCAAGGTGAAGCGCGGGATCATGCAGTCCCGACAGAGCCGCTCATCCTCGATGCGGGAGACCTCGATCTCAAGGTCGCCGCCGTAGCGGTACTGCTGGATGGTGAAGTAATCGTTCAGCAGGGCCAGCTCCTCCTGCAGGGGAACGAGCTTCTCGGTCCCCTTGGAGATGCTCTTGGTCAGGCGGGCAAAGGCCGTGACCATCTCGGCGATGCCCGGGGCATGCTGGATGGTCGCCATCCAGCGGATGCTGTTGAGGGTATTATAAATAAAGTGCGGGTTCACCTCATTTTGCAGCATCCGGTATTCCAGCTCCTGCTTCCGGCGCTCATCGTCCAGCTTGCGGGTCATCAGGTCCTTCACATCGCCCGCCAGTTTGTTGATGCCGCGGCCGATGTCGCCCAGCTCGTTGTTCCACTCAATGGACGGGTCCGCCGTAAAGTCGCCCTTGCCCACCGCTTCGATGCGGCTCTGCAGGGCTTCCACCGGGCGGGAGATGGCCCATTCCAGCCAGTGCTGCAGGAGGAAGCTCAGGCCCCACACCAGCGCAGCCCCCAGCACGACGAGCCAGAGATACACGCCGCGCTGCTGCAAAAAGGTGCTCTCCGGCAGGGTCTGGATCAATGCCGCGCCCCGGCCTTCCAGCACGACTTTGACGACCGAGCAGGGCTTGCCGTTGATCTTTGCGGTCCCCTGCCATGCCGACTGCTCTTCGGCGGTGGAGCGCAGGGTGTAGGAAACGCCGCTCAGAACGTTTTTCGCTTCGGTCAGCTTTCCGCCCTTGATCTCCCACAACCGGTTGTTCATCTCCCAATACAGGGCGCTGCCGTCCGCCATGGCATAGCCCGCTGCCGGGTCAGTGATGACCGACAGGTCCAGCGCCAGATAGGCCGTGCCCCGGTGGGCCGTGCCGTGGCCGGAGCGGATGGGCTGGCTGATGGCGAGACACGCAGGGGCCGAGGGCAGCAGCGGGTCGGTCGTGAACTGCATCCCATAGCCCTGCTGCAAAAACAGCTGGATGCTGCTTCGGCTCAGCGCCGCCGAGCTGTTCAGCGCCCCGAACTGCAGATGGCGGTCGTTCTCGTTGGACATGAAAAAGCGGATGATCTTTCCATATAATGGGCTGGAATAGTACTTTTCCTGTGCCGCCTCATAGGCCGCCAAGGTCGGCGTGCCGTTCAGGTCCGGTTCGGAGAGATACCGCCGCACCGTGCTGTTGATGGACGCCCAGTTCAGCAGCGAATCCGCGTTGTCAAAGCTCGTTTCGATGCCCGTGGCCACCAGCCGCAGATTGAACTCCGCCGCCTGCAACAGGTTGGACCGCACATATTGATTGGACAGGAAGAACAGCGCCGCGCCCAGCGCCAGCGAGGTGAGCGCCGTAAAAATGCGCATGCTCCACACGATCTGCCGCCGCAGCGGGAACCGGTGTTCCGGGTGTTTCATGGCAGGGTCCTCCTTGGTCATTCCGGGTCGATTTCTACCTAATACAGTACAAGGTTTGCTCTTTTTTGTCAACGGAGTTTTTGATGGTTTTTGTATACTTTTTACTGTTTTTCTTTGTTACATTTTTGTAATCTGTGCAACAAATCAAGAAATTACAGGCTTCGGCTTCAAAAAGTGCATGTTTTTGAAAACTGTCCGGAAAAATTGCAGACTCGCCCGAAAGAATTCCATTCCCCTTTGGGCCATTCTGCGGTATCCTAGTGTCAACAAAAGCGAGCGGCCCTCACACAAGGCCGCTGCACGAAAAACACGACGCATTTTGAAGGAGGATACATTCCATGAAAAAGATCTCTCGTCGTTCGTTCCTCACCGCTGCCGCTGCCTGCGGCGCAGCTGCTGCTCTGACCGCTTGCGGCGGTTCTTCCAGCTCCACCGCTGCTTCTTCCACGGCTGCTTCCAGCACCGCTGCCTCCGAGGCTTCCGGTCCCGTCACCCTGCAGTGGGCCGTTTGGGATAAGGAGTCCACCCCCTACTGGCAGGCCATGGCCGACGGCTACATGGCAGGTCACAAGGATGTGACCATCGAGATGGTCGATCTGGGTTCCAGCGATTACATGACCGTTCTGGCCACCCAGCTGGCCGGCAGCGCAGACCTCGACGTCCTGACCATCAAGGACATCCCCGGTTACGCCAACCTGATCAATCTGGATTACCTGAAGCCCCTGAACGACGTCCTGACCCGTGACACCGGCGACTTCAACGGCACGATCGAGCAGCTGACCACCGACGACGGCAACTTCTACGCCGTTCCGTTCCGCAGCGACTTCTGGGTGCTGTACTACAACAAGGACCTGTTCGATGCTGCCGGCGTCGAGTATCCGTCCAACGACCTGACCCTTGAGGATTACGACGCTCTGGCCCGCAAGATGACCAGCGGCTCCGGCGACAGCAAGGTCTACGGCTGCCACTATCATACTTGGCGTTCTGCTGTTTCCCTGTTCTCCATTCTGGACGGCAAGCACACCATCATCGATGGCAACTACGACTTCATGAAGGACACCTACGATATGGTCATCGCCCAGCAGAAGGACGGCATCTGCATGGACTACGGCTACCTCAAGACCTCTTCTCTGCACTACTCTGCAGCCTTCGAGAATCAGCAGTGCGCGATGGTCAACATGGGCAGCTGGTTCATCTCCACGCTGGAAAGCTACATGGCAACGGCTGACACCAAGTTCAACTGGGGCATCGTCAAGTATCCGCACCCCGCCGATGCACCTGCCGGCTCCACGCTGGGCACGGTGACCAGTCTGGCCATCAACGTCGATTCTCCCAAGGCTGAGACCGCTGCAGACTTCATCAACTGGTGCATCTCCGAAGAGGGCGCACAGGCCATCGCAAAGACCGGCACGTTCCCCGCATGCGGTTCTTCCGCCACCAGCGACATCATCAAGTCCACCGAGGGCTTCCCCGATGACGCAAACTCTGTCGATGCTCTGACCACCTCCAACGTCTATCTGGAGATGCCCTACACCCAGTATGCATCCGACATCGAGACCATCCTGAACGCCGAGCATGACGCCATCATGACCATGAGCGAGACGGTCGATGAGGGCATCCAGAACATGAACGATCAGGTCCCCTCCGTCCTCGGCTAATCTGTAACGCATAACGCTTTCTTCATCTTATCTCCGTTCTCCTTCCAATTTTAACCCTTCCGGCATTTGCTCCGCCGGAACCCCGAACGAAAATGGGGCGGGTCCTTCGCCCGCCCCATTTCCTTTGGAGGGGTGTGATCCGTCTGCCCTTGTTGTGTCTTAGAAAGGAGGCTCCTTTATGGCAAGCGCCGCTGTCACCACCGAAAAAGCGCCCCGTAAAGTGCTCAAAAAGTCCACCCGCGATTCTCTGATCGCCTATTCGTTCATTGCGCCGAACTTCATCGGATTCTGCGTGTTCACGCTGGTCCCGATGGTGTTCGCCATCGCGCTTGCCTTCTGCTCGTGGGATGGCCGCCACGCCATCCAGTTCATCGGCTTGGACAACTTCATCAAGCTGTTCAGCACCGATAAAATTTTCCAAGCCGCGCTGAAGAACACCATCGTCTATGTCATCGGCACAGTTCCGCTGACGCTGGTGTGCAGCTTGGCCATGGCCGTTCTGCTGAACCAGAACGTCAAACTGCGCAACTTCTTCCGCACCGTGGCGTTCTTCCCCTACGTTGCTTCGCTGGTCGCCGTTGCGGCGGTCTGGAACATGATCTTCAACCCCTCGATGGGTCCCATCAACATGATCCTGAACCAGTTCTTCGGCGTGGCCGTCGAGAACCTGCCCCGCTGGGCCGCCGGCAAGGACACCGCTATGCTGACGGTCATCCTGTTCAGCGTCTGGAAGAACATGGGCTACTACATGGTCATCTATCTGGCCGGTCTGCAGGGCTGCAACCCCGACCTGAACGAGGCCGCAGAGCTGGACGGCGCGAACCGCTGGCAGCAGTTCTGGCACATCACGCTGCCCCAGCTGCGCCCCACCACCTTCTTCGTCGTCATCATGCTGACCATCTCCGGCTTCAAGGTGTATGACCAGATGTACATGATCACACAGGGAGGTCCCGGCACGGCGACCATGACGCTGGTGTACTACATCTACAATGTGGCGTTCGTCAACACCCCGAAATACGGCTATGCAAGTGCCATCGCTATGGTGCTGTTCGTTCTGGTCCTGATCGTCACGATCGTCCAGTTCCGCGGCTCCAAGGGTGATAACTGAGAAAGGAGGAAGAGTTTATGTCTGCTGCTGTCATCAAAGACCACGCTTCCCAGAAGCGCCGCAATTTCATCTCCAAGTTCCTGATCTACTTCTTCCTCATCGTGATCACAGCCTGTATGCTGCTGCCGTTCCTGTGGATGCTGTCCTCTTCGTTCAAGCTGAACAAGGACGTGTTCGGCTTCCCCATCCAGTGGATCCCGAAAAATCCCCGCTGGCAGAACTATGTGGACATCTGGACCCAGATCCCGCTGCTGACCTTCGTGAAGAACACCGTCAAGATCACGGTCGTCGTCACCCTGCTGCAGCTGTTCACCTCGTCCTTTGCGGCCTATGCCTTCGCAAAGATGCAGTTCAAGGGCAAGAACCTCCTCTTCCTCGGCTACATTGCCACCATCGCTGTGCCTTGGCAGGCCTACATGGTCCCGCAGTTCATGATGATGAGCTCCTGGCATCTGAACAACACCCATCTCGCCATCATGTGCTTGCAGGCCTTCAGCGCCTTTGGTGTGTTCCTGATGAAGCAGTTCTATGAGGGCGTTCCCACCGAGCTGTGCGAAGCGGCCCGCATCGACGGCCTGAGCGAATACGGCATCTGGTGGCACATCATGCTGCCGCTGAGCCTTCCGGCCCTGTCCACGCTGACCATCTTCACCTTCGTCAACACTTGGAACGACTTCCTTGGACCCCTGATCTATCTGACCAAGACCGAACTCAAGACCATCCAGATCGGTCTGCGCATGTTCATCACCCAGTATTCTGCGGAATACGGCCTGATCATGGCGGCCTCTGTGGTGGCACTGATCCCGGTGCTGATCGTGTTCCTGTCTCTGCAGAAGTACTTCGTGCAGGGCGTTGCATCCACCGGCATCAAGGGCTAAACGAACTACCCGTGAGCGGGGCGTGGGCTGGACCCGCGCCCCGCTTTTTTACTTGCACTCAAAAAGAGATCGAGGGAAATTTGTATGTTGTATCCGCAGCAAAACAAAGCACGCTTGAAATTGAGCCTGAACGGCATCTGGGACTTTGCGCTGGGCAGCACCGACGAGGCCCAGTTCGACCCGGCCCAGCCGCTGCCGGACCCGCAGCCCATCGCCGTTCCGGCCAGCTACAACGACCAGAACGACCAGACCACCGCTCTGCGCCGCCACTACGGCTGGGCGTGGTATCAGCGGAGCATCACGCTCCCGGCGTTCTGCACCGGCCAGCGGGTGGTCCTGCGGTTCGGGGCCGTCACCCACACGGCCAAGGTCTGGCTGAACGGCCAGCTCATCGCCCAGCACAAGGGCGGGTTCACCCCGTTCGAAGCCGACCTCACCGCTCAGCTTCTCCCCGGCGAGACGGCCCTTCTGACCGTCGCCTGTGACAACCGCGTGGACCACAGCACTCTGCCCGTCGGCAACGAGGCCGGCCAGCTGGCGTTCTTTGGCTCCGACAACGCGGGCATCCCCAGCGTCGAAGCCGCCAAGCGGATCGCCGCGCCGCAGAACCGCCCGAACTTCGACTTCTTCAATTATGCGGGCATCCACCGTCCGGTCTGGCTCTGCACCACCCCGCAGGACGATTTCATTCAAGATGTGAAGATCCTCACCAAAAATGACGGTCAGGTGACCTACTCCGTCACCCATCCCGGAACGGGCAAAGTCCATGTCACCATCCTTGATGCCGACGGCCAGCCGGTGGCTGAAGCGGACGGCAGCGTCTCCTCTTTGAACATCCCGGACGTCCATCTGTGGGAGCCGCGCCCCGGCATCCCCTACCTCTACACGATGCACATCACCTGCGGCGCAGACGAATACGACCAGACCTTCGGCGTGCGGAGCATCGAGGTCAAGGGCACACAGGTGCTGCTGAACGGCAAGCCGCTCTACTTCAAGGGCTTCTGCAAGCACGAGGACTTCACGGCCCACGGGCGCGGACTGGACGAGGTGATGAACGTCAAGGACATCAACCTGCTCCACTGGGCCAACGCGAATGCGGTCCGCACCAGCCACTACCCCTATGCGGAAGAGTTTTACGACCTGTGCGACCGGGAGGGCATCCTCGTCATGGACGAGACGCCCGCGGTTGGCATCGGCGGCGGCGCGGCGGTCAACCCCTACAAAACCTATCCGCTGGCCGAGCATCACAGGCAGGTCCTGCTGGAAATGATCCAGCGGGACAAGAACCACCCCTGCGTCGTGCTGTGGAGCCTTGGCAACGAGCCGGATCTCGAGCACTTCCCGCAGGACGCCTACGACTACTGGCATCCCCTCTACGAGCTGGCCCATCAGCTGGACCCGCAGGACCGCCCCGTGACGCTGGTCTGCTGCCAGAACGATTACACCAAAGATCTCACCACAAAAACTATGGACATTGTCTGCATCAACCGTTATTATGGTTGGTATAACCTGTCCGGTGATCTGGACGCCGCCTGTTACGGGCTGAATCAGGAGCTGGACTTCTGGGAAGCCCAGCACAAACCCGTGATGATGAGCGAATACGGCGCGGACACCATGGCCGGTCTGCACACCGCCGGGGCCGAGATGTTCAGCGAAGAGTTCCAAGTGGAGTTCTACCGCCGTCTGGACGCTGAGTTCGACAAGCGCCCGTGGTTCGTAGGCGAGTTCGTCTGGAACTTCGCGGATTACGACACTGTGCAGGGTCCCATGCGGGTGGACGGCAACAAAAAGGGCTTGTTCACCCGGGACCGCCGCCCCAAGCTGGCGGCCCACTTCCTGAAAGAACGCTGGAAAAACATCCCGACGTTTGATTTCAAAGATTGACCATCCATCCCAACACCATAAAGGAGCTGCTTATGAAATCGTACGATCTTCCCATCCTGACCGATGCCGAAGCAAAACAGGCATTGGCCGCCGCATGTGAGCAGGTGGAGACCAACCTGCCCCTCTACACCTACCAGTGTCAGAACCATTCCAGCGTGAACGGCATCTATCCGGGCTGCGCCAACAATCAGTGGACCTGCGGTTTCTGGCCCGGTGAGATGTGGCTGGCCTACGAGGCCACCGGCGACGAGAAATTCAAGACCGCCGCCCTCATTCAGGTGGACAGCTTCGCGGACCGCATCGCGCGGAAAGTGGAAGTGGACCACCACGACATGGGCTTCCTCTACAGCCCCACCTGCGTAGCCGCATGGAAGCTGGTGGGCAGCGAGAAGGGCCGCGACGCCGCCATCGCCGCCGCCGACCAGCTGCTGACCCGCTACCAGCCCAGCGGAAAGTTCCTTCAGGCGTGGGGGACCATGGACGACCCCGACAACTACCGCTACATCATCGACTGTATGCTGAACGTTCCGCTGCTCTACTGGGCCAGCGAGACGACCGGCGACGACCACTATCGTGAGATCGCCGCGGCCCACACCGCCACGACGCTGGCCAACTCTTTCCGCCCGGACGGCAGCACCTACCACACCTTCTTCATGAACCCGGACGGCACGCCCAAGGGCGGCCGCACCTGTCAGGGCTACAAGGACGACAGCTTCTGGGCACGCGGACAGGCTTGGGGCGTCTACGGCAGCGCCATCGGCTACACCTACACCCACGACGAAAAGTTCCTCGATGTGTTCCGCAAGGCGCTGGCGTTCTACCTGTCCCGTCTGCCCGAGGACCTCGTCCCCTGCTGGGACATGATCTTCGCCCCCGAAAGCGGCGAACCGCGCGATTCCTCTTCCGCCGCTATCGTGGCCTGTGGTCTGCTGGAAGCCGCCAAGTACGTCGGCGCAGACGAGGCCGAACAGTGGCGCACGCTGGCACGGCAGATGCTGGGCAGTCTGGCCCGGAACTACACCGTGAAGCCCGGAACGCTGGGCTCCGGCCAGCTGCTCCACGGCACTTACAGCAAAAAGAGCCCCTACAACACCTGCACCCCCGAGGGCGTGGATGAATGCACGAGCTGGGGCGATTACTTCTACATGGAGGCGCTGACCCGCCTGACGAAAGATTGGGAGATGTATTGGTGATGAAACTGCAATCGAAAGCCGATTTTACCGCATTGATGCACAGATTCCTCGACCCGCTCAAGCCGTTTTATTCTGCCGGATGCGGACGGCTGCACCTCGGCGAAACGGGCGTGACCTACGACCAGAACGCCATCGAGCTGGAAGCCTTCAGCCGCCCGCTCTGGGCGCTGGTCCCCTTCTGGGTGGGCGGCGGCTCAGACCCGGAGTTCGAGGAAATTTACCGCAAGGGCCTTGCTTCCGGCTCGGACCTCGCCGGCCCCGAATACTGGGGCAAGTGCAAGGACTATGACCAGTGCTTCGTCGAGATGGCCGCCATTGCGTGCGGCATCCTGACCGCGCCCGAAAAGGTCTGGGAACCGCTCTCCGACGCCGAAAAGAAGAACCTTGCCGCATGGCTCGGCCAGATCAACGAGCACACCATCCCGGACTGCAACTGGCAGTTCTTCCGCATCCTCACCAACCTCGCCCTCAAGAGCCAGAACATGCCCTACAGCGAGGAACTGCTCGAGGACGGCCTGAAAAAGATCGACAGCTATTACAGCGGCGACGGCTGGTCCACCGACGGCGCTTCCATCCAGAAAGACTACTACATCCCGTGGGCCATCCAGTATTACGGTCTGCTCTACTCGAAGTTCGCCGCCGACACCGACCCCCAGCGTGCGGCCCTCTACCGCAGCCGCGCCGAGCTGTTCGCCCAGCAGTTCGTGTATTGGTTCGATGCCAACGGCGCGGCCCTGCCCTTTGGCCGCAGCCTGAGCTACCGCTTTGCGCAGAACTGCTTCTGGGCCGCGTGCATCTGGGCGGGGCTGGAACCGCTGCCCCTGCCCGTCATGAAGGGCATGATCGTGCGGAACTTCCACTGGTGGCTGGACCAGAAAATGTTCGACCGCGACGGCATCCTGACCATCGGCTACTGCTATCCGCAGATGTACATGGCCGAGCGCTACAACGCCCCCGGCAGCCCTTACTGGGGCATGAAGTGCTTCCTGCTGCTGGCCCTGCCCGACGACCACCCGTTCTGGTCCGCCGAAGCCGCCCCGATGCCCGCACTGGATTCGCTCAAGCCCATGCCCTATGCCAACATGCTGGTCCAGCGCCGTGCGGGCCGGGTGACCGCCTATGCCGCCGGAGTCAACGAGGGCCACGGCCACGGCCAGTTCCCTGAAAAATACGCCAAGTTCGCCTACGACACCCGGTTCGGCTTCTGCGCTTCCCGCAGCCGCGAGGTGCTGTATCAGGCCGCACCGGACAACATGCTGGCCTTCGTCATCGACGACAACGTGTTCGTCCGCAAGGTGAGCAAAACGTGGGAGATCCAAAAGGGCGCTGTCGTCGCACAGTGGTCGCCGTTCCCGGGCATCGAGGTCACGACCACCATCACTCCCACCGCCACCGGCCACCGCCGCCACCACGAGATCGACAGCGTTTTCGACTGCGAAGCCTACGACTGCGGCTATGCAGTCCCGAATTTTGCACCGAATTACGCCGAATCCGTGGAAAACGATACCGCCGAAGCCCACACCGACACCCTGCGCTGTGCCGTGACCGGCAAGGGCACGCCGGTGGTCATCGGCTGCGACCCCAACACCAGCCTGTATCACACCAACGTCCATCTGCCCGCCGTGAAGTATCACATCACCAAGGGCCATACCGTCCTTGATACGGAAGTCATCGACGAAGCAAACTAACGAGGTATCTGCTATGCCTTTGCTTGAACCAATGACCCCCGCTCTGCTGGCGGACCCGGAAATCTTCCAGCAGAACCGTCTGCCTGCCCACGCCCATTTTGCCGACCAGACCAGCCCGGAAATGCCGCTGACGATCTCGCTGGATGGCGAGTGGGATTTCCGCTATGCCGAAAACCTGACTGCGCCGTTCTCGGCGTGGGACATGCTGACCGTCCCGGGCCTCATCCAGATCCAGAGCCTGAAAAAGCCCGGTCACCCCTACGGAACGCCCCACTACGTCAACACCCAGTATCCATGGGACGGCCATGAGAAAATTCACCCCGGCGAGATTCCGCAGGAGTACAACCCCATCGGCGAGTACAAGCGCAGTTTCACCCTGCCGGAGGGCTGGGCCAGCTGCTATCTCCGCCTGAACGGGGCCGACAGTGCCGCCGCCGTCTGGTGCAATGGGGTCTACATCGGTTACACCGAGGATACCTTCACCCCGGCGGAATTTGATATGACTGAAGCCATCCGCCCGGGCGAAAATGAGCTGACGATTCAGGTGTATCGTTTCTCTTCCGGCAGCTGGCTGGAAGATCAGGATTTCTGGCGGATGAGCGGCCTGTTCCGGTCGGTGGAGCTGTTCACCAAACCCGAACTGCACCTCGAAGATTTGCTTGTGAAGCAGGAGTTTGCCGACGACTTTTCCCATGTGAACGTCACCTTTGACTGCAAGGTCAGCGGCACAGGAAATATTTCGGTCGTGTTCAACGGGCAGACACAGACCGCCGAGGTAGGCGAACCTGCCGAGTACGACAGCGGCGTGGTGTTCGGCAAGGGCGAGGCCGACCCCGACGTGGAACCGGATGTGCAGGACGTTTCTTTCACGTTTGCCGTGGAGCATCCTGCCCTGTGGAGCGCCGAACAGCCGAATCTGTATTACGCCGAAATCGCCCTGCTAAAAGATAACGCTCTAGTGGAGCGCACCGGCCTGAAAGTGGGGCTTCGCAAGTTTGAGCTGAAGAATAAGCAGATGCTCCTGAACGGCAAGCGCATCGTGTTCAAGGGCGTCAACCGCCACGAGTGGAGCTGCAAGACCGGCCGCACCGTCTCCCACGAAGAGATGCTCTGGGATGTACGGAACCTCAAGGCCCACAACGTCAACGCCGTGCGCACCAGCCACTATCCCAACGACCCGTATTTTCTCTCGCTCTGTGATGAATACGGCCTGTATGTCATCGGCGAGACCAACCTTGAAACCCACGGGACATGGCAGAAACTCGGGGCCGATGGCTCAGACGAATGGACTCTGCCCGGAAGTCGTCCCGAATGGCGTGAAAACGTGCTCGCCCGCGCAAAAGCCATGCTGGAACGCGATAAAAACCATCCGTCCATCCTGATCTGGTCCTGCGGAAACGAGAGTCACGGCGGCAAAACGCTCTGGGAAATGAGCGAGTATTTCCGCTGCACCGATCCCAGCCGCTTGGTGCACTACGAGGGCATTTTCTGGGATCGCAGTTTCCCCGCCACCTCGGACATGGAGAGCCAGATGTACACCCCCGTGGAGGGCATCAAAGCCTTCCTCAAAGAGCACCCGGAAAAGCCGTTCATCATGTGCGAATACAGCCACGCGATGGGCACTTCCAACGGCGGCATCACTGACTACACCACCTATGCCTACGAAGAGCCGCTGTATCAGGGCGGCTTCATCTGGGAGTACATCGACCATGGCATCGAAGTCCCCGGCCCGGACGGCAAGCCCAGCTTTGCCTACGGCGGCGACTTCGGCGACCGCCCCACTGACCGCGAATTCTGCATCGACGGCCTTGTGCTGCCGGACCGCCGCAACACCCCCAAGATGGACGCCGTGAAGGCGGCCTATGCGCCGTTCCAGATCCATTGCACCGAGACCGAAGCCATTGTGGAAAACCAGACTCTGTTCACCGATCTGAGCTTCTACACTTTGGTCTTTACCTCGGCGGTCAACGGGCAGGAACAGCGCCGCGCCGAGCTGACAGCCGTCTGTGCCCCCGGCGAAACGGTCCGCACCCCGTATCCGTTCCCCCTGCCGGACTGCGGCCTTGCCAGCATGACGCTTTCCGTGCTCCAGCGCAACCCGCTGCCCGGTCTCGCGCCCGATTCCGAGGTCGCCTTTGGTCAGATCTGGAAGCAGCGCCCCGAAGCGCGTTTGACCCAGCCCGCCCCGCAGTTGGTGGAAATGGATTACAACATCGGCGTGAAGGGCGAAGGCTTCGAGTACATTTTTGGCCGGGGCAAGGGCTTGGTCTCCGTGCGGTACAACGGCGTGCAGCTGCTGGATGACACGGTACGCCCCAACTTCTGGCGCGCGCCCACCAACAACGACGACGGCTGTGCCGAACCGTTCGAATTTGCCTTCTGGAAAACCGCCGGACTCTACGCCCGGTGCGATAACCCGACCACCGAAGCCAGCGCAGAGTTTGTCACCGTCCATGCGGTGTATACCCTGCCGGACGGCCAGCTTCTGCCCATGGAATTTGTCATCGACGGCGCGGGCCGCTGTGACGTCACCCTGACGTGGCAGGGCCAGACCGCCGAAGTGCCCGAGTTCGGGCTGCTCTTCCCGCTCCGTGCCGGTCTGAAGGAGGTCTCCTACCTCGGCCTTGGCCCCCGCGAGACGGTCACGGACCGCACGGCGGGCGGAAAAATGGACTGCTGGACCTACAGCGTCCGCGACGACTTCACCCAGAACAGCCCGGTCTATCCGCAGGAGTGCGGAAGCCGCACCAGCGTGTACCGCGCCGAACTTTCGGGCAGTCTCCCGGGCATCCGCTTTGCCAGCGCGGACGGCATGACCTTCTCGGCCCTGCCCTACACCCCGCACGAGCTGGAAAACGCCCGCCACCTCTACGAGCTGCCCCGCGATGACTCCAAAACTGTCGTGCGCTGTGCGGCGTTCCAGCGCGGCGTTGGCGGCGACAACAGCTGGGGCGCAAAGCCGCACGAGAACGCCTGTCCCGTCGTGACCGCCGGGATGCAGTTCCGCTTCTCGTTCCAGCCCATCTAACGGTTTCTAAATAGCAAACCGTCCCCGGTCCTTCCAACGAAGAACCGGGGACGGTTTTGTTTTAGGTGTCCAGCGGGAGCCAGAGGGTCGTTTTGGCCCCGTGGGGGGCGTTCTGGCCGAACACAGCTCTTCCTCCGTGGGCGGACGCGATCTGCTCCACGACATGCAGCCCCAGAATGTGCGGGGCATTTTCGACCGGTTCCGGGGCATTCAGCGCCGCAAGGACGGCGGGCGGATAGCCCGCGCCGTCATCCGCGACGGTCAGGCAGAACGAGCCGCCCACGACCTCGGTGCGGACGCCAAGCCGGACCGGCGCTTCGTTGTGGCGGATGCTGTTGTTCAGCAGATTTTCCAGCAGACGGCCCATTAGAGCGCGGTCCACCGAAAGCTTTGCCTGTTCGGCGGCGGGGGTCTGGGTCAGTGAGAGGTCACACCGTTCGGCCAGCGGGCTGTCGCAGAACTGCGCCACCAGCTCCCGCACCAGCGGCCCTGCGGCGCACAGCTCTTTTCGAAGCGGCTGCGTCCCATACTGCAGTTTGCTGGTGAGGTTCAGGTCGTCGATGAGGGCGCGCAGTTTCTCGCTCTGGGTGCGGATGCCGCCCGCTTTCTGCCGCGCCGGGGCGGGCAAGGCCTTGTCCTGTTCCAGCTGCTCGGCCCAGCCCAAGATCAGGGCCAGCGGGGTGCGGACGTCGTGGCTGACCCCCGCGATCCACTGGGTGCGGGCATTGTCGCGCTGGGCGATGATCTCATTTTTCCGCTGCAAGTGGGCGCTGGTCTGGTTCAGCTTCTCGGCCAGTTCGCCGGTAAAGCCGCCGGTGTCCAGCTGAACGGTCTGCCCCTCGGCCAGCTGGTCCAAGCCCGCCGCCACGGTCTGCAGACGCTTTGCGCCCCGCCAGCTGAGCCAAAAGCAGAGCGCCAGCCCCGCCAGCAGAAAGCCGCCAAACACCGGCACGACCCCCTGCACCACGTCCACGACCATCTCCTGCGAGGAGTAGATATTGTAGCGCCACAGGCTCCCCCGCGCCAAGCCGACCACGAACAGGCCATAGTCCTCCGACCAGCAGAACACCGGGTAATCGTCCAGATACCACCGGGCGAACCGCGCCACATCGCTGGGCGTATAGGTGCGGTCCAGCGTCTCCGGGAGCGCATAGCTCCACGTCACATTTCCCGCGTCGTCCAGCACCATGGCCCATGCATAGCCCGCCATCCAGCGTTCCGCCGGGTGTTCCGGGCCGAACGCAAGGCCCGTTTCGGTGCGCACCATCGAATCGGCGATCTCCTCCACCGAATAGTCCCTCTGGATGGTCCGCTGGCTCTCCTGCCAGCCCAGATACGCCAGCAGCCCGATGCCCACCGTGACCAGAAGCAGCATAACGCCCACCGCCGTCAGCAGATACCGCCGGATGAGCCGCACGAAGGTTTTCATTGCGCTCCCTCCCCTGCCAGCTTGTAGCCGATGCCCCGCACGGTCAGCAGCCAGCGCGGACGGCTGGGTTCGGGTTCCAGCTTTTCCCGCAGATGGCGGATGTGGACCCCCAAGCTGTTCTCATAGCCATAGTAATCCGCGCCCCAGACCACCGCGCACAGGGCGTCGTAAGTGACCAGATGGCCCCGGTTCTCGGCCAGTTTCCGCAGAAGGGCCAGTTCCGTGGCCGTCAGCGGCTGGACAGAGCCATCTTCGCGGTAGATCAGCGCATCGTTCAGCGCCACCCGGCGGCCGCCCAGCCGAAGCTCTGCGCCCCCGGCGCGGGACAGTTCGAACCGATACGCCCGCTGCAAAATGTGCTGGACCCGAAGCAGCAGTTCCTGCATCAGAAAGGGTTTCGTCAGGTAATCGTCTGCGCCAAGACCCAGCCCGAACAGCCGGTCCGCGTCGGCATCGCGGGCCGAGAGGAACAGCGCCGGAACATCCGCCCGCCCCCGCAGGGCACGGAACAGCGAGAAGCCGTCGCCGTCCGGCAGGTTGATATCCAGCACCATCAGTTCCGGCGTCTCGGCTTCGAACGCCGCCTTGGCCGCGGCGCAGTTCGCGGCAGTCCGGATGGAGCGGTAGCCCGCGCTGGTCAGCTGTTCGCAGAGCAGCCGAAGCAGGTCCGGGTTGTCGTCCACCAACAACAGTTTGGCATCATAGATCGTATTCATCGCATGGGCGCTCCTTTGGTTTGGCTTTTCTTCACTATACCACAATTTTTCCGCCTCAAGTGGAAAACGCCGAAAATTTAAGCGCAAATTAAGCTGGGCTTTCGGCTCGATTAAGGCGGCGGGTGTATCCTGTGGGTGTTCCCAAACCAAACACGAAAAGGAGCGACGGATATGAAACCTGTCATCGAAACCCACGACCTGTGCAAGAGCTACCAGAACCGCCTTGTGGTCGATCACCTCAACCTGACCGTCCCGCAGGGGTGCGTCTACGGTTTTCTCGGCCCCAACGGCGCGGGAAAATCCACGAGCATGAAGATGATCCTCGGCCTGATCCACGCCACCGGCGGCAGCATCGAGCTGCTGGGCCATGTGATGAACGAAGAGAACCGCATTCCCCTGCTGCGCCAGACGGGCAGTCTGATCGAGTCGCCGTCCGGCTACCTGCACCTGACGGCCCGCGAAAATCTGGCCATCGTGGCCGAGCTGAAAGAAGTGGATGCCAAGGACATCGACCGCGTGCTGGACATCGTGCATCTGACCGCCGACGCAGACCGGAAAGTCGGGCAGTATTCGCTGGGCATGAAGCAGCGTCTCGGCATCGCGATGGCGCTTTTGGGCAGCCCGAAGGTGCTGGTCCTCGACGAGCCGACCAACGGTCTGGACCCTGCCGGCATTCAGGAGATGCGAAGCCTCATCGCCTCGATGCCCGAGACGACCGGCGCAACGGTTCTCATTTCGAGCCATCTTTTGGGCGAGATCGAGCAGATGGTCACGCAGGTGGGCATTTTGAACCACGGCAGGATGCTGTTCGAGGGGCCGCTGCAAAAATTACAGCAGCACAGCCGGGGCGGCATCCTGCTGCGGGTGCTGGACCTGCCCAAAGGCGCGGCCGTGCTGAGCCGTCAGGGCATTTCGGCCGTCTCGAACCCGCAGGAACCGGGCGTGCTCGAGCTTCCGCCCCTGCCGGACGAGCAGCTGGCCGCGCTGGTCAGCGCCCTTTCCGAGAACGGAGCCGGGGTCGTCGGTCTGACGGCTCAGACCAAGAATCTGGAAGAGATCTTCCTCAGCCTGACTCAGAACCCGCAGGAGGTGGTCTGAAATGCTCCGCACCTTTCGCGCAGAGGTCCGCAAAGCCCATCGGCGGCATGACCTCGCCATCTGTCTGCTTTTTCCGTTCATCATCACGGTCTGGATCGGCGGATTGTCCCCCTCCACCCCGGAAGAGCTGGCCAACGGCTACAGCTCCCTGTTCTACAGCCTTCCGGTCATCAACGCCATCCTTCTGCCCGTGATGATGGCCCTTTTGGCATCCCGTTTATGGGATATCGAGCTGAAGGGCGGCACGCCCAAGCTGCTGTATACCTTACAAAGCCGCCGCAGCCTGTTCGTGGGAAAAGCAGCTTTCGGCTTGCTGGAAGTGCTTCTGACCACCCTGCTGGAAATGGGGTCCGCCCTGCTGCTGGGCCGTTTCAGCGGCTACACCGAACCGTTCCCGGCGGGGCAGTTCTGCTATCTGGCGGTCTGCACCTTTGCGGTGAACGCCATGCTCTTCTTCTCCGAATTTCTGCTCATGCTCTGGTTCCAGAACCCGCTCCCGGCCCTCTGCGTCGGCATCGTGGGGGCGCTGCTGGGCATCTTTTCCGCCTTTATGCCACCCATCGTCAGCTATTTTGTACCGTGGGGCTATTTTATCCCGCTGAGCGCCTATGAGGTCGCCCTGTGGGATCAGGAGACGCATCTCGTCCTCTATGGGACCCGGCCCTTTCACTGGGGGCTGCTGGCGTTCACGATGTTCCTCAGCGCCGTGCTGTTCGTTCTGGCATGGCGTCATGTGCAGAAGCAGGAGGTGTGACCGATGCTCAAACGCTGTATCCTTGCGGAAAACCGCAAGCTCCATGCATCCCCCATCTGGGTGATGTTCTTTCTTCTCCCGACCATCTCCGCCGGGTACGGGACCTTCAACTATCTTCAGAACCTCGAACTTTTGACGGACGGCTGGTACAGTCTCTGGACCCAGCACACGCTGTTTTATTCCATGCTCTTCTTCCCGGCCATGGTCGGGGCCTATGCGGCCTATCTGTGGCGGCTGGAGCATCTGGGCCACAACTGGAACCTCATCATGGCGATGCCGGTCCGCCCGCTGGACCTGTTCGCGGCCAAGTTCGTGGTCGTGGCCAAGCTGGCCCTGCTGACCCACGGTTATGTGTTCGTGCTGTTCGTGGTCTGCGGCAAGCTGTTTGCCCACCTGCCGGGATTTCCGCCCGCAACCCTGCCGCTGTATCTTCTGCGGGGCGCACTGGGTGCATTGGCCGTCATTGCGGTCCAGCTGGTGCTGGCCATGGTCATCCGCAGTTTCGCGGTCCCCATCTTTCTGGCGCTGCTGGGCGGCATCAGCGGGATGCTGGCCGGGTCCAAGGGTCTTTCGCTCTTCTGGCCCTACTGCCTGATGCAGATGGGCATGAACGCGAACAAACAGGAGGACGTCCTTTCCGGCGCATATCTGCCGTTCTTCGTCAGCTGTCTGCTCTGGCTGGCGGCGCTGTTCCTGCTGGCGTGGCTGCTGCTGCGCAAGCGGGATGTGAAAGCCTGACACGCAAAAAAGCCCCCGAAAGGGCGGAGCACCTTGGTGTTCCACAGCCTTTCGGGGGCTTGCGTTGTTTTTAGGGGAGAGATCAGCCCTGCCGCTGGGCAGCCTTCTTGGCTTCCAGAGCCAGAATGGCGTCGCGGCGGCTCAGGTTGATGCGGCCCTGCTGGTCGATATCGGTGACCTTGACCACGATGGCGTCGCCCACAGCGACCACATCCTCCACGCGCTCGACCCGCTTGGTGTCCAGCTTGGAGATATGGACCAGACCTTCCTTGCCCGGTGCGATCTCGACGAATGCGCCGAAGTTCATCAGGCGGGTGACCTTGCCCTTATAGATGGCGCCGATCTCGGGGTCCTCCACGATGGTCTTGATGGTGAAGATGGCCCGCTTTGCGTCCTCCTGATCCACAGCGGAGACGAACACATGGCCGTCCTCCTGCACGTCGATCTTGCAGTTGCAGGTGGCGCAGATGTCCTGAATGACCTTGCCGCCCTTGCCGATGACGTCCTTGATCTTATCGGTGGGGATCATCATGCTGAACATCTTGGGGGCCCAGCGGCTCAGCTCGCGGCGAGGCTCGGCGATGACGGGCTTGATGATCTCATCCAGAATGTACAGACGGCCCTTGCGGCACTTCTCGAAGGCTTCTGCGATGATGTCATAGGTCAAGCCGTCGATCTTGATATCCATCTGGATGGCGGTGATGCCCTTGCGCGTGCCGCCCACCTTGAAGTCCATATCGCCGTGGAAGTCCTCGACGCCCTGAATGTCCAGCATGGTCATCCAGCGGTCACCCTCGGTGATCAGACCGCAGGAGATGCCCGCGACGGGAGCCTTGATGGGCACACCAGCGTCCATCAGAGCCAGCGTAGAGCCGCAGATGGAAGCCTGAGAGGTGGAACCATTGGAGGAGAGGACCTCAGACACACAGCGGATGGTGTAGGGGAACTCTTCCAGAGAGGGCAGCACGGGGACCAGAGCACGCTCTGCCAGTGCGCCGTGGCCGATCTCGCGGCGGCCGGGGCTGCGGGGTGCGCGGGCCTCGCCGACGGAATACGGCGGGAAGTTGTAGTGGTGGATGTAGCGCTTGGTCTGCTCGTCGGTCAGGTCATCCATGAGCTGGTTGTCCTTCGTGCCGCCGAGGGTGCAGGTGGTGAGCACCTGCGTCTGGCCGCGGGTGAACATGCCGGAGCCATGGACGCGGGGCAGGATGCCGACTTCTGCGGCCAGCGGGCGGATCTCGTTGATGCCGCGGCCATCCACGCGCTTGCCCTCATCGAGCAGCCAGCGGCGGACGACGTACTTCTGCATCTTGTAGCTGACGAGGTCGAGGTCTGCGTCGGTCAGGTCGGGATACTCCTCGGCGATCTTGTCCATGATGGGCAGCAGAGCGGCATCGCGCACGTTCTTGTCGTCGGTATCCATGGCGGCCTTGAAGTCGTCCAGATACTTTTCCTTGATGGCATGGAACACATCCATGTCCAGACCCACGACCTGGAAGTCGATCTTCGGCTTGCCGCGCTCGGCCACGATCTGGTTGATGAACTCGATGGTCTTTTTGATCTCGACATGCGCTGCCTTGATGGCGTTCAGCATGGTGTCCTCGTCCACTTCGTTCGCACCGGCCTCGATCATGACGATCTTATCCATGGTGGCGGCAACGGTCAGGGCCAAGTCGCTCTTCTTGCGCTGCTCCTGCGTGGGGTTCAGGACGATCTCGCCGTCCACCAGACCGACCTGCACGCCGCCGATGGGGCCGTTCCAAGGGATCTCGGACACCGCGGTGACCAGAGATGCGCCGATCATGCCGGCGATCTCAGGGCTGCAGTCCGGGTCAAGGCTCATGACGGTCATGGTGATGCAGACATCGTTGCGCATCTCCTTGGGGAACAGCGGGCGCATGGGACGGTCCACGACGCGGCTGGTGAGGATGGCGCGCTCGCCGGGGCGGCCTTCGCGGCGCATAAAGCTGCCGGGGATGCGGCCGGCGGCATAGAGCTTTTCCTCATACTCCACGTTCAGGGGGAAGAAATCCACACCTTCGCGGGGCTTGGGACTCATGACGACGTTGCACATCACGCAGGTCTCGCCGTAGCGGATCAGGGCGCTTGCGTTGGACAGACCGCACATCTTGCCCATCTCGACCTTGAACGGGCGGCCGGCCAGCGTGGTCTCGTAGACCTTGAAGTTCTCAAAGGTCTCTTTGCGGGAACCAAATTCGATTGCCATTTGGTTTGCCTCCTTTGTCCTTTTAGCGGTTTTTATTTTCCAAAAGACCGCCCGCCGCGCATCATAGCAATAAATCCAGCGCCCGTACATCCAAAAACAGGACGCACAGGCGTTCGATTTACTGCTGCAACACGCAGCAGCGGCCGTTTGTTCCACAAAAAAGCAAAGGGCAGATACCAATGCGGTACCTGCCCTCTGTTTTCTATTACTTACGCAGACCCAGGGTTGCGATCAGAGCACGGTAACGCTCGATGTCCTTCTTCTGGAGGTAGGCCAGCAGATTGCGGCGGCGGCCAACCATCTTCATCAGGCCACGACGGCTGTGGTGATCGTTCGGGTTCTTCTTCAGATGCTCGTTCAGCTCGTTGATGTGAGCGGTCAGCAGAGCGACCTGAACTTCGGGGGAGCCAGTGTCCTTCTCGGTCAGAGCGACTTTGGCCATAACTTCCTGCTTGTTCATAGTTACATACCTCTTTATAAAATTTTATGTGCCAATGGAACAGCGGCGGGAAACGGCATTCCCAAAAGCGGGCATACTCCCAGCCCCGTACCACGGTAACAGATACAGTATACCAGAACCCCTTGCAAAAAGCAAGGATTTTTTTGCCTTCTGCCTTTATTTTTTGGCGTAGGCGTTCCAGTAGAGCTGCACCTCCGGCAGCTTCTTTTTGCGCAGCAGAAACAGGGTGGGGATCAGGTACACCGCCACCGACAGCAGCCGCGAGGCATCGTAGCCGCTTACGCTCTCGGCCACGCTGGTGGTGCCGTACAACCCGCCGATGAGCATGGCGGCAATGTCCATGGCGATGTGCAGGAACACCGTTACCCACAAATTGCCGGTGCGGAAGTAGATGGCGGCCAGCATCACGCCCAGCGAAGCCGCAAACACGCACTGCATCAGCACGCCAAAGGCAGCCGAGCCAAACAGGTTGGTCAGGTGCGCCGCGCCGAACAACAGGCCGGACACGATGCAGGCCTTCCACACCCCGGCGCGGCTGGTGCCGTAGTGCTCCAGCAGGGTCTGCGCGATCACGCCGCGGAACACAAACTCCTCGGCCACGCCCACCAGCATCATGTTGAGCATAAAGCTCAGGATCCGGGGCAGCGGCAGCAGCGGCTGGTCCGGGCGGTGATACACTAGTGCGCCAAAGGCGGTGTACCCGATAAAAAACAGCGGATACATGCCCACCAGCAGCCCGTTTAAAAAGCCGCAGCCGCGCCGCCGCAGCCGCACAGCAGCAGCGTCAGCGTAAGCATCAGGGCAATGAGTCTTTTCATGATCTTCTTCCTTTCCGATTGTTGAATTTAGCTGAATTGGGTAGCGACCTTGCTGCTTTCCATGGTCTTGCCCAGGGTGTAGTAGAACACGTTGTCCCGGGCGGGGTTCAGGTCGCTGAGCACGCCGCGCTTGGCGTAAATGGCGTAGTAACCGGCCATGACGGGGATGATGTGACCGTTGTCCTCCACCAGCTTGTGGAGGTTATAGTAGTTGCCCCTGTCCGCCAGGGACTGCTTGACCATGGTGTAGATCGTCTCGTTGGCAAGGCCGCCCCAGCTCATTTCGCCCCAGGGGCGGA
>OIYO01000281.1_pt1 | contig 48966 bp, 45 predicted proteins | sample 1588191 | NCBI WGS metagenome assembly OIYO01 (sample SAMN03283275) | human gut metagenome | biome: human-associated habitat; material: feces | host: Homo sapiens | place: Peru | collected 2012 | reverse complement strand
AGATAAAAGCAGAAAAAGGTATCACTCTAGTGGCTCTTGTTGTAACAATTGTTGTTTTATTAATCCTAGCAGGAATAAGTATAAGGCTAGTGCTAGATAATAATGGAATAATAAGCAGAGCAGGAGATGCAAAAGATAAACATGAGCAAGGAAGAGTAAATGATCAAACAGATTTAAATTCAGCAGTGGATTATATAAACCAAATGACAGGAGAAAATGGCGGAGGTTCAGAAGGAGGTTCATTGCCAACTGGAACGGGAACAACGCCTTATTATCCAGGCAGTAACTTTACACAAGTAACAGGAACAAATTTAAGTACTGGATTAGTAATACAAGACGGAAGTGGAAACCAATATGTATGGATAGAAGTTCCAAAAACTGAAGCAATTTATGGGGAGGATAATTTAAATATAACGGAATTTTCTAATACAGAATTAAATACAATAAAAGGGAAATTAATAGCATATACAAGCGACTATAGAAAAAGTGGATATTCAGATAAATGGTATAACGGATGTGGGGTATCACAAGCAAATTATCCAATAATGTATAATAAAATGCTAAAAAGCGTGTACCAAAACGGAGGATTCTGGATAGGAAGATACGAAGCAGGAATTGGAACAAATAGAACAAGCCATAGTACAATTGCAGCAGATTTAGTACCAACATCAAAAGCAAATCAAAATCCATTAACATATATAACGTGTAGAGAAGCACAAACATTAGCAAGTAGAGTATTACCAAGTGGAGGAACATATACAAGTAGTTTAATGTTTGGAGTGCAATGGGACTTAGTGCTAAAATATTTAGAAACAAAAGGAACATCGCAAGCAGATTTAAAAACTGATAGTACAAATTGGGGAAATTACAGCAATGCAACAGGATTTACGATAACAAATACGAATGCCCAATATTCAACTAATGATGGCGCAAGTTGGGCACGAGTTACAACGGCAGGCTATCAAAAGCCATCAAGTGCAGTATTACTAACAACAGGAGCAGACGCAAGAAATAGCAAAATGAATATATATGACCTTGCTGGTAACGTATGGGAGTGGACCCTAGAATATACTTCCCGTTCTAGCCTTCCTTGCACTCGACGTGGTGGCAATTACCTCGGCGATGGCTCGCTCTGTCCAGCCTCTAACCGCAACGTCTACTTTACGACCACCAGCGACAACTACCATGGAGCCCGTGTCTCACTTTATTAAGGGTAGACCTGAGTCCTGGATGCGAGATACCAGAGATTACCAGGTGCCAGACCCCATAGTATAAGAGTAAAAAAAAGTTAACATAACTACGCGATATAACAATATGTAGGAAAATGACAAACGAAAATGCCGTTTTTTCCTACATATTTTTTTGCCAAAGACCTACAAAAACTATTGGCATTTTCATTGACTTTTGAGCCTTTTATTGATATACTTTCGCGTAGAAGAGGTGCATACAAAATTGAAGATAGAAAATATAAAAATACGTGACGATTTAACTGAAAATGAAGTTGTGAAATATGCTTGTAAAAAGAATAAAATTGATTTTGCAAAAGTAAAAGAATATAGAGTTTTGAAGAAATCAATAGATGCTAGAGATAAATCAGATGTACATTACAATTACTCTATTGAAGTTAAGTTTCAATCTGATATAGATAAAGAAAGTAGAGAATTGGCAGAGAGTAAAAAAGAATTAACTAAAGTCTACGAAGAAAATGCTAAAAAAGGAAAAACAGTTGTAATAGTTGGAGCTGGACCAGCTGGTTTGTTTTGTGCTCTTACATTGATAGAAAAAGGATTTAAACCTATTATATTAGAACAAGGTAATAAAGTTGAAAAAAGAAAACAAGATGTTGAAGAATTTAGAAAAAATGGAAAACTAAATACTTTGTCAAATGTTCAATTTGGAGAAGGTGGAGCAGGTACTTTTTCGGATGGAAAGTTAACTACTAATCTTCATAATCCATTTTGTAAAAAGGTTATAGAAAAGTTTATTACATTTGGAGCTCCAAAGGAAATTGAATATGTGAATAAGCCTCATATTGGAACAGATAATTTAATTAATATTATAAAAAATATAAGAGATTATATAATAACTAATGGTGGAGAAGTTCATTTTAATGAAAAAGTTGTAGATATAGAGGTGGAGAAAGAAAAACTAAAAGCTATAATGTGCGCTAGTGGCAAAAAAATAGATATAGATACAGCAGTATTTGCTATTGGTCATAGTGCTAGAGATACATTTGAAAATCTATATAAACATAAATTGAATATGGAAAAGAAGAATTTTTCTGTTGGAGTCAGGATTGAACATAAGCAAGAAATGATAAATAAATCACAATATGGAACTGCAACTAAGCTTAAACTTCCTCCTGCAGAATATAAGCTTGCATATCATGGTGAGAGTCGCTCGTGTTATACTTTTTGCATGTGCCCTGGAGGAGAAGTTATGGCATCTTCTAGTGAGGAAGGAACAGTAGTAACAAATGGAATGAGTACATTTGCAAGAGATGGAGAAAATGCTAATAGTGCAGTATTAGTAGAGGTTACACCAAAAGACTTTCCAGGTAATTCGCCATTGGAAGGAATGTATTTTCAAAAGGAATTAGAAGAGAAAGCTTTTAAATTGGGTGGCTCAAATTATTATGCTCCAATACAAAGAGTTGAAGATTATATAAATAATAAAAAATCTGAAAAAATAGGAAAAGTTAAGCCAACATATAAACCTGGAGTTACATTAACAAATTTACAAGAAATATTACCAGACTATGTTAATGAAACAATGAAAGAAGCATTAATGTATTTTGATAAAAAGATAAAAGGTTTTGCAGACCCAGATAGCATATTAACAGGTGTAGAAACAAGAAGCTCATCACCTGTAACAATAGTTAGAAATAAAGAAACATTAATGTCTAATATTGAAGGAATATATCCATGTGGTGAAGGTGCCGGCTATGCTGGAGGTATTATGTCTGCTGCAATAGACGGAATAAAATGTGCTATAACAATTGCAGAAAATAGTTGACTTAATTAGATTTATGAAATAAAATAATTATACTTAATTTTGATAAAAAGAAGGTGTACTGTATGTATAAGATAATATTTGCAGATATAGATGGAACCCTTAGAAACAGTAAAAGAGAGATTTCTCAGAGAACAAAAGATGATATAGAAAAATTAAAAAAGATGGGAATAGAAGTAATAATGTGCTCTGGCAGACCTCGTTGTGAAGTGGAAAGAGTAAGCAGGGAATGTAATGCGAGTAGATATATTATTTCTTCTAACGGCGCAGAGGTCTATAATTATATAACCAAAAAAGTTGAATACAGGAACATGGTTGGGATTAATGCTATTGTGAAATTGTATGAGATAGCTCAGAGGGAAGACTGCATATTTGTTATGAATACAGGAAATATTCGAATTGTGAATAAGTATAAATATAAGGATCAAACGGAGATTATTCCAAGTGAAGGAATTATAAAGTCAGCTTATGACAACAATATAATGCAATGTATAATAATAGATAAAGATTTTGAAAAGATGAAAAGAGTAAGAGAAGAAATCCTTAAAGTGGAAGGAATTCGAATTATAAATGAATCTAAATGCTTTAATAATAAATCAATAATTCCAACAGATAGTATATACTGTGATATAGTTGACCAGAATACATCAAAAGGTGTAGCTGTTGAGAAAATTTGTGAAATCTTAAATGTAAAAAAAGAGGAAACAATAGGAATTGGAGATAGCTACAATGATTTGGAATTATTAGAACATGTTGGATATAGTGTTGCAATGAAAAATGCAGTTAGAGGATTAAAGTCTAAGGTTGACGAAGTAACAAACTCTAATGATTTAGATGGTGCAGCAGAGTTTTTTGAAAAAATTATAAATGGAAAAATAATGTAATTAGAAAAATATAATAAAAAGGAAATTATTTAAAAATTTAGTTGATTAATACTGCAAAAAGTAGTAATATATTAATAAATTGTGGTAGGCACAAAATAAAATGTAAAATATTGTTAGACATCAAAGTCAACATACAAAATCAGAAAGGATGTAAAAATGAGATATTCGGATCAAGAAATTTATAACAACGATTTAGTAAAAATAAAAGTTATAGGAGTTGGAGGAGCTGGTAACAACGCTGTAAACAGAATGATTGAAGAGAAAATTCAAAATGTACAATTTATAGCAATGAACACTGAAGAACAAGCTCTGCTTCAATCAAAAGCAGATATAAAAATGAATATAGGAAAGAATACTACAAAGGGACTAGGAGCAGGTTCTAATCCATTATTAGGAGAGATGGCTGCAAGAGAAGATGAAGAAAATATAAGAAAAGTTCTAAACGGTGCAGATATGGTATTTGTTACAGCTGGAATGGGAGGAGGAACTGGAACTGGTGCAGCGCCTGTTGTTTGCGAAATTTCTAAGAGTCTAGGAATATTAACTGTAGGAATCGTAACAAAGCCATTTGTTTTCGAAGGAAAAAGAAGACGTGAAAATGCTGAAAATGGAATTGCAAGAATGAGAAAAAATGTTGATGCACTAATAGTTGTAGAAAACAGCAATCTGATAAAATCTGTTGCTAAAGGTACAACCATGGTAGATGCATTTAGAGAAGCTGATGGAGTATTGAAAAAGGGTGTTCAAGGAATTACAGATTTAATAACAATACCTGGTTTTATAAATATAGACTTTGCAGATGTTAAAACAATAATGAAAGATAGCGGAATTGCTCATATGGGTATAGGAATAGCTGATGGAGAACAAAGAGCAATTGATGCAGCAGCAGCAGCTATTGATAGTCCATTGCTATCAACTTCTATAAGAGGCGCTAAAGGATTAATAGTAAATGTAACAGGTGGAATAGACTTAGGATTAAGTGAAGTAAGTACAGCTGTTGGATACATAAAAGAATACTTAGATTCTGAAGCTAATATAATATTTGGAACAATTGTTGATGAAAATATACATGATGCAATAATGGTTACAGTAATAGCTACTGGAATAGACGAAGAAGCAAATCAAAAAATAATAAAATATAATGTGTAAATAGGCTTCTAAAAATTAGGAGAAAAACGTGGAAAAGATTATAGACAAAATAGAAAGTCCTCAAGATTTAAGGAGACTAAAACTCACAATAGAAGAAAAAAAGCAATTAGCACAAGAAATAAGAAGTGAAATAATTGAAAACGTATCAAAAACAGGAGGACATCTGGCTTCAAACCTAGGTGTTGTAGAATTAACAATAGCAATTCATGATATATTTAATACTCCTGAAGATAAAGTAATATGGGACGTAGGTCACCAAGCATATGTTCATAAAATTTTAACAGGTAGAAGAAAAAATTTTTCTACCTTAAGGCAGTTAAATGGCATGTCTGGATTTCCAAAGGTTTCTGAATCAGAATATGATGTTTTTAATACAGGACATAGTAGCACATCAATATCTGCAGCACTTGGAATGGCTAGAGCAAGAGATATAAAAAATGAAAAGTATAGAGTGATAGCAGTTATTGGCGACGGGGCTATGACTGGAGGAATGGCTCTTGAAGCACTTAATGATGCAGGAGCTAGCAATACAGATTTAATTGTTATTTTAAATGATAATGAGATGAGTATAGAAAGAAATACTGGTGGACTTTCTATGGCATTGTCTAGAATGAGAACAAGAAAATTCTATACAAATTCTAATAAAAGAATAAAAAATGCCGTTGGAAAAATACCAAGAGTTGGAAATTCTATAATACGTTTTGTTAGAAAATTGAAATATAGCATAAAACAATTAGTTCTTCCTAATATGATGTTTGAAGATATAGGTTTTAAATATTTAGGACCAGTGGACGGAAATGATATTGAAAAAATGGAAGAAATGCTAAAAAAAGCAAGTGATTTAACAGGTCCAGTTCTGATTCACTGCAAAACAGTGAAAGGTAAAGGATATGAACCAGCCGAGAAAAATCCAGACAAATTTCATAGTGCATCACAGTTTGATATTGAGACTGGTAAAAGCATAAAGGAAAAGAAGAAAGATTATTCTAAGGCTTTTGGAGATAAATTAGTAAGTTTGGCAAAGAAAAATAAGAATATAGTAGCTATAACTGCTGCGATGACCTCGGGAACAGGATTAACAAAATTTAAAGAAGAATATCCAGATAGATTTTTTGATGTAGAAATAGCAGAACAGCATGCTTTAACAATGGCAGCAGGAATGGCAAGTCAGGGACTAGTGCCAGTTGTTGCAATATATTCATCTTTTTTACAAAGGGCATATGACCAGATTATACATGACATATGTATGCAAAATTTACATGTTGTAATGTGTATTGATAGGGCAGGAATAGTTGGAGCAGATGGTGAAACTCACCAAGGACTATTAGATATGGCATTCTTAAGAATTATTCCCAATATTACAATAATGGCACCACAAGACTTTCAAGAACTAGAAAACATGATGGATTTTGCAATAAACAAAATGAATACTCCAGTTGCAATAAGATATCCTAGAGGCGGAGAGAAAAAAATAGAAATAATTGAAAGTAATGAAGAGCAAATACAAAGATTAGAAAATAAAAAAGCAAAAGTTATTAAAACTGGGCAAGATGTAACTATATTAGCAATAGGGAAAATGGTAGAACGAGCTCTAGAAGTTTCAAATATATTAGAAAAAGATAATATAAAATGTGATGTTATAAATGCAAGTTTTATAAAGCCATTAGATGTAAATACAATAAAAGAATCTATAGAAAAAACAAAGAGAATATTTACAATAGAAGATGGAACAATAGAAGGTGGATTGTATACTGAGGTATTAGAAATGATATCAAATGAAAACCTAGAAAATATACAAATACACGGTTTTGCATATAATGACAAATTTGTCCAACACGGAACACCAGACGAGTTAGAAAAAATGAATGGTTTAGATGCAGAAAGCATCACAAAAAAAATAAAAGACTATTTAGAAAAGTCAGTATGACTTTCCTATTATATAAAATATAAAATCTCTACTTTTAATTAGTAGAGATTTTTCGTGGTTGGGATGGTGTGATTCGAACACACGCATATCGGAGTCAGAGTCCGAGGCCTTACCGCTTGGCGACATCCCAATATTTATTTGAATCATATATAATATAGCACAAAAGTAAAAAAAAAACTAGTACTTTTATAAAAAATATGATAATATTGGTATGATTTATTATACACATTAACAATATAGAAGAGAGTCTCAACAAAAAAGGAGAATAGATAATGAATAAACAGGAAGTATTAGAAAAGTACAATAAAGAAGAAGAAAGATTATTGGTTGCTAAGATATTAGACAAAGTCAACTTTTCAAATACAAGAAATTCAATAGAGAATACTGATTTTTTAAATATGTATCAGAAAAAAATATGTGAGAAAGTGATACAGGAAATTAAAGTAAATAATTACACATTCTTTGGGGGCTTTGAAGGAGCAGATAAGAATATGTTAATATTTTATCCAGAAAAATTAGACAATCTGTTTAAAAATAATAAATTTAATTATAATACACTTATAAGAGCAATCAATATAATTCTACCTAGTGAATTATATGATAAATACCAGCATAAAGATTATTTAAGCGGACTTATGAAATTAGGGATAAAACGAGAAAAATGTGGCGATATTTTAACAAGAAGAGATGGAGCATATATTATAGTAACAGCAGAAACGGCAAAATACATTAAAGAAGGATTAGCACAACTTACAAGATTCTCTAAAAGCAATATCGAAATTATAAACATTGAAGATATAGTAATTCCGCAGATAGAGAAAGAACACATAGTTATAATTGTTCCAGCTATGAGATTAGATAGTGTAGTATCTGAACTTATTCATACATCCAGAAACAAAGCAAACGAGATCATAGATGAACAAAGAGTTTGTGTAAATTATGAAAACGAGACAAGAAAATCCAAAGAAATAAAAGAAGAAGATATTATTGTTATACGAGGCAAGGGAAAATTTAAAATATTATCTAAACAAGGAACAACTAAAATGGGAAAGATATTATTAAAAATAGAAAAGTATAAATAATGCAACAAAATGGTGATATTTTATCAAATCCCATTGACTAGGTAGGAATTATATGATATAATTCCTACTGTTTTAGTATGGAAAGGAAAATGTATTTATGGAAAATTTATTAAACATAAAAGATTTGTATGTAAATGCAAATGACAAAGAGATTTTAAAAGGATTAAATTTAACTATTAATAAAGGTGAAACACATGTAATAATGGGGCCTAATGGAGCAGGAAAATCTACTCTTGCAAATGTAATATTAAATAATCCTGAATATAAAAAGATATCTGGAAGCGTAGAATTTGAAGGAGAAGACATAAGCAATTTATCAACAGATAAAATAGCACAAAAAGGAATTTTTATGTCATTCCAATCACCAGAAGAAATACCTGGAATATCTACAATGAATTTTTTGAAATATGCAAAAAATAAAGTTACAGGAAAGCCTGTAAAAATGATGGAATTTAAGGAAAATGTAAAAAACTATGTAGAAGAATTAAGAATGAATCCTAAATTGGTTGAAAGAAATCTAAATGTAGGATTTTCTGGTGGAGAGAAAAAGAAAAATGAAATTCTACAAATGCTTACATTAAATCCTAAATTAGCAATTTTGGACGAAACAGATTCAGGATTAGATGTAGATGCAATAAAAACAGTATCTAAAGGTATTGAAATGTATAAAAATTCAGAAAATGCAATACTAATAATAACTCATAACACACACATTTTAGACAAGCTTAAAATTGATTATGTTCATATTTTAGTAAATGGAAGAATTGTAGAAACTGGAACAGCAGAGCTTGCACAAAAAATAGAAGAAGAAGGATTTGCAAAATATTAAAGGAGAATTGAATTTTAATGAAAACTCAAGTAGATGATATAAATAGAAATATCTATGATATAAAAAATAAAGATGATTATGCTTTTAAGATTCAAAAGGGATTAAATAAAGAAATTGTAGAAGAAATATCAAGACAAAAAAATGAACCTAATTGGATGTTAGAAATAAGATTAAAAGCATTAGAAATGTATAATAAACTTGAACTACCAACATGGGGACCAGACTTATCAGAATTAAAAATGGAGAATATTGCAACATATGTAAAACCAAAATCAAAGTTAAATTATAGTTGGGATGATGTACCAGAAGAAATAAAACAAACATTTGATAATTTAGGAATACCAGAAGCTGAAAAGAAATCATTAGCAGGTGTTGGTGCACAATATGATTCAGAAGTAGTATATCATAGTATTAAAGAAGAATTATTAAAACAAGGTGTTATCTATACAGATATGGAAACAGCAGTTAGAGAATACCCAGAAATAGTAAAAGAACACTTTATGAAATGTGTTCCAATTAGTGACCATAAATTTGTTGCATTACATGCTGCTGTATGGTCTGGAGGTTCATTTGTATATGTTCCTAAAAATGTAAAGGTAGACATTCCGCTTCAATCATACTTTAGATTAAATTCACCAGAATCAGGTCAATTTGAACACACAATGATAATAGTAGATGAAGGAGCAAGCCTACACTTTATAGAAGGATGTTCAGCGCCAAAATACAACAAAGTAAATTTACATGCAGGATGTGTTGAATTATATGTAAAAGATAACAGTTATCTAAGATATTCAACAATAGAAAACTGGTCTAAAAATATGATGAACTTAAATACAAAAAAAGCACTTGTTGGAAAAAATGCACAAATCGACTGGGTAACAGGTTCATTTGGATCTAAAGTTTCAATGCTATATCCTATGAGCATATTAAATGGAGAAGGAGCAAAAACAGAATATACAGGAATAACATTTGCAGGAGGTTCACAAAATTTAGATACAGGATTTAAAGTAGTACACAATGCACCAAATACTTCTTCGGTAGTAAACTCTAAATCTATTTCAAAAGACGGAGGAGCCTGCACATATAGAGCGTTAGTAAGAATTAATCCTAATGCCAAAAATTCAAAATGTAGTGTATCTTGTGAATCGTTAATGCTAGACAATATATCAAGGTCAGATACAATACCAGTAAACGATATAAGAACAGATGAAGTAGAATTTTCACATGAAGCAAAAATAGGAAAAATAAGTGATAAAGAAATATTCTATTTAATGAGTAGAGGTCTATCAGAAGAAGATGCAAAAGCAATGATAGTTAGAGGATTTGCATATCCAATATCAAAAGAATTACCAGTTGAATATGCAGTTGAAATGAATAGACTTATAAACTTGGAGCTAGAAGGAGCAATAGGATAAACGATAAAATAAGGAAGGAGTGTATGATAGTTATCATACAAAAATAAAATGTCGGAATTAATATTAAATGATACGCCAGTTAGAACATCTAATAATTTTTTAATAAACAATATAAAATTAGACAATATAGAAATACCAACTCAAATTAAAAAATTTGAAAATGTTGAAATAAATAAACAAAAATCAGCAATAGACGAAAAAGTTTCAACAGACAAATTAGTGTATGGACTAGGCGAAGATTTAGAAAAACAAGTACTAGAAAATGCTAATAGCAAAATAAATATAGAAGTATTGGAAAAAGATGACATACAAATAGTTTATGATTTTGATGATAATAATACAGATTTAGTAAATAAAATTGATATATTAGCAAAAGCAGACTGCAATATTACAATTAAATATACATCAAAAACTCAAAAAAGATGTTTTCACAATGGAATAATAAAAGTAATAGCAGACGAAAACGCAGTTGTAAATATAGCAATAATCAATTTATTAAATGAACAATCTGATAATTTTGAAGCAATAGAAAACATCAGTAACAGCAATAGCAATATAAAATATACAATAATTGATATTGGTGGAAAAAATAGCATTTCAAATTATTACTCAAATATAATAGGAGACAATGCAAACAATGCATTAAACACTATATATATGGGAGCAAAAGATGAATTGAAAGATATTAATTATATAGCTGATGTAAGAGGGAAAAAATCCAACATAGATATTGATGTACAAGGAGCATTGGATGAAAACTGTAAAAAGAATTTTAAAGGAACAATAGACTTCAAAAAAGGATGTACAAAATCTAAGGGAAATGAAAATGAATATTGTATATTATTATCAGAAAAAGCAAAATCGATAGCATTACCAATGTTACTATGTACTGAAGATGATGTAGAGGGAAATCATTCTACAGCATCAGGAAAAGTTGATAATAAAGAATTGTTCTATATTATGACAAGAGGAATAAGTCGCAGAGAAGCTATAAAATTAATGGTAAAAGCTAAATTCAACAATATACTAAAAAATATAAAAAACGAAGAACTTAAAGCAGAGATAATTGAAGTAATAGATGAAAGATTAACGTAAAAAGGAGAAATAGTAATGGAAGAGAAATTAGATATAAAAAATGACTTTCCTATTTTTAAGAATAGAAATATATCTTATTTAGACAGTGGAGCAACAACACAAAAACCAGAATGTGTAATAAAAGCTGTTCAAAACTTTTACGAAAAATATAATGCCAATCCACATAGAGGAGCATACACATTAAGTATAGAAGCTACAGAACTATATGAAAATACCAGAGAAAAGATAGCCAAATTTATAAATGCAAAAAGTGAAAAAGAAATATTATTCACAAAAAATGCCAGTGAAAGTTTAAATTTAATTGCATACTCATATGGACTAGATAATCTAAAGACTAATGATGAGGTTGTTTTATCTATAATGGAACATCATTCAGATTTAGTTCCATGGCAGTATGTAACTAAAAAAACAGGCAGTACATTAAAATACATGTATATAAACGAAAATTATGAATTATCTAGAGAAGAAATAGAAAGTAAAATAACAAATAACACAAAGATAGTAGGAATAACACATGTATCTAATGTATTAGGAACAATAAACAATGTAAAAGAAATTATAGAATATGCACACAAAAAAGGAGCCGTAGTTGTATTAGACGCATCTCAAAGTATTCCACATATGAGAATTGACGTACAAGAACTTGATGCAGACTTTGTAGTATTTTCAGGTCATAAAATGCTAGCACCTTTAGGAATAGGTATATTATATGGTAAAAAGGAAATATTAAGTAAAATGAATCCGTTTTTAATGGGTGGAGACATGATAGACTATGTTTATGAACAAGAAACAAGATTTGCTCCGCTTCCAAACAAATTTGAAGCAGGAACACAAAATATAGGAGCTGTAGTTGGATTAGGAGCAGCAATTGACTATATAGAAAATATAGGTTATGACAGAATAGCGAAAATAGAACATGAGTTAGTAAGTTATGCAAGACAGGAGCTATCTAAATTAAAATATGTAAAATTATATATTACTCCAAACGAAGAAAATCATTCATCAGTAATTTCTTTTAACATAAAAGGAGTTCATCCACATGATGTGGCAAGCATATTAGACCAAGAAGGTGTGTGTGTAAGATCAGGAAATCATTGTGCACAACCATTAATGAGGTATTTAAAAACAGATTCAACATGTAGAGCAAGCTTCTACTTGTACAATACAAAAGAAGATGTAGATAGACTTGTACAAGGAATAAAAAAAGTATATAGTGTTTTTGAAAAATATATTAATAAATAAGAGGAAGAAAATGGATAATATTGACGATATATATAATGATATAATAATGGAACATAGTATGAATTCATATAACAAGAAAGAGCTAGAATCACCAGATTATTGCGAAATGGGCCATAACCCTAATTGCGGAGATGAGATAAAATTAGAAGTAAAAATGGATGGTGATGTTATAGAAGACCTTGCTTTTTCAGGCTATGGATGTGCTATTTCTCAAAGCTCTACTTCTATAATGATAGATGTTTTAAGAGGAAAAACTGTAAAAGAAGCTAAGAAAATTATAGAAACTTTTATAGAAATGATTAAAAGAGAAATAACAGATGAAAACGATTTAAAAATATTAGAAGATGCAATAGCTTTTAAAAACATAGCAAACATGCCAGCAAGAGTTAAATGTGCACTACTTGCATGGCATACTATGGAAGATATATTAGGACAATTAGAAGATTAAATATATTAAAACAAGAAGGAAAAATAAATGGTAGAAAATTTTTATTCAAGAACAAAATTATTACTTGGAGAAGATGGAATTAATAAATTAAAAGAGTCAAAAGTAGCCATATTCGGTATAGGCGGAGTTGGCTCTTTTGTGGCAGAAGGACTAGTAAGAGCTGGAGTACAAAATTTTATATTAATAGACCATGATACTATCTCAGAGAGTAATATAAATAGACAAATACATTCAACTACAAAGACTGTAGGATTGTATAAAGTAGATGTAATGAAAGAAAGGATGTTAGAGATAAATCCAAATGTAAATATACAAATATCTAAAGAATTTTATATGCCAAATAGCAAAAATGATATATTAGATAAAAGTATTGATTATATTATAGATTGCATAGATACAGTTACTGCAAAAATAGAATTAGTACTTCAAGCTAATAAATTAAACATACCAATAATATCTGCTATGGGAACAGGTAATAAATTAGATCCAACTAAATTTGAAATAAGTGACATATACAAAACAAGTGTGTGCCCTTTAGCTAAAGTTATGAGAAAAGAACTTAGAGCAAGAGGAGTAAAAAGATTAAAGGTTGTATATTCTAAGGAAGAACCAATTAAACCTCATACACAAGATGGTAAACCTTTAATAGGTGATAACGGAAAGCCAGTTCCAGGAAGTATATCTTTTGGGCCATCTGTTGCTGGAATGATTATAGCAAGTGAGGTTGTGAAAAATTTAATATCAAATAATACATAAAATATATTTTGAAAGGAAGAGTGTATAATATGAAAGAAGTAGTTATAAAAGTTGAGGGAATGGTCTGTGGCGGATGCGAAAATAGAGTAAAAAATGCATTAAAAACTTTAGACGGAGTGAATAGTGTAGAAGCTAGTCATGAAAATGGAATTGTTAAAGTAAATCTTGATGATAGTGTTGATGTTAACAAGATAAAAGAAAAGATTGAAGATATAGGTTTTGAAGTAAAGGAATAAAATATGAAGAAAGTTATTTTATCTATAGATGGAATGACATGCAGTGCATGTTCAAATGGATTAGAGAAATATTTAAATAAACAAAAAGGAATAACAAGTGCTTCAGTTAATTTAGTAATGTCTAATGCTTTGATAGAGTATGATGATAGTGTTTTAAATTTACAGGATATAGAAAAGTTTGTACAAGAAGCGGGATTTAAAAGTTTAGGATTATATGATGAGACTACACAAAAAGACGATAGTAAAACAGAAAAGATAAAGTTTGTTATTTTTTCTGTTTTGGCAATAATTATGATGTATATATCTATGGGACATATGATTGGTTTACCGAACTTAAGCATTTTTGATATGCATATGCATCCATTAATATATACGTCAACATTATTAATATTAACTATAGCATTTTTAGGATATGGTTTTGATATTATAAAAAATGGATATAAAAATTTAGTGCATAGAACTCCTAATATGGATACGTTAGTTGCAATAGGTGTTTTAAGTAGTTTTTTATATAGTGTATATGGAATGTTTATGGTTTTATCTGGAAAACATCATTATGTTGATAATCTATATTTTGAATCTGCTGCTATTGTTGTTTATTTTATAAAGCTGGGTAGATATATAGATGGATTAAGTAAGGATAAAACCAAGGAGGCTATTAAGAAGTTAGTTCAAATTACTCCTAAAGATGCTACTATAAAGGTCGATGGTAAAGAAAAACATGTTACAATTGATGAAATAAAGAAAGGCGATATTGTAATAAGTAAGCCAGGTGAAAAGATTTCAGTAGATGGGGAGATTGTAGTAGGAACAGCTCATTTAGACGAGTCTTTTATAACAGGAGAAAGCAAACCTGCAATAAAAAAGCAAGGTCAAAAAGTTATAGCCGGAAGTATTAATTATGATGGCTATATAGAATATAAAGCAGAAAAAATTGGCAAAGAATCTACCATTTCTGAGATTGTAAGATTAGTAATTGAGGCAATAAATACAAAGGCTCCAATTGCCAAATTAGCCGACAAGGTGAGTGGATATTTTGTGCCAGCTGTTATTATTATTGCTATACTTTCTTTTATTGGCTATCTATTGTTTGGATATAACTTTTCAGAAGCAATAAATGTATTTGTTACTATTTTGGTAGTTGCATGTCCATGTAGTTTAGGATTAGCAACTCCTTTAGCTATTGTAATAAGTGAAGGTACTTGTGCTAATAATGGAATATTAGTTAAGAAAAGTGAAACATTAGAGAATGCGTCTAAAGTAGATACTATAGTGTTTGATAAAACAGGTACATTAACATATGGTACATTAAAAATATCTGATGTAATTAATTATTCAGATATGGAAGAAAAAGATGTTATAAGTTTGGTTGGAAGTTTAGAATTAAAATCATCTCATCCTATAAGCAATGCTTTTAAAGATTATCTTAAGGAAAATAATATACAGCCTTATGATGTAGAAGATTTTAAAGATATTAGCGGATTTGGTATTACAGGTAGTGTAAATGGTAAAGAAGTTATACTAGGAAATTCTAAAATCTTAGAGAAAATGAACATAGAGAATATTCACAAGGAAGATGAAGAGAGGATTGCAAAAAAAGGTTGCAGTATTATTTATACTGTGATTGATAAGAAGATAACAGCGATTATTGGTGTTAATGATATTGTGAGAGATAATGTAAAAGATGTTGTAAGCAGATTGAATAGAAGCGGAATACAAACTATAATGCTTACAGGAGACAATAATAAAACTGCCCAAAAGATTGCTGAAGATATTGGAATCACAAAAGTAATATCTGATGTTACACCAAATGAAAAGGCAAATGTAATAAAAGAATTAAAACAAGAACAAAAATTCGTAATGATGTGTGGAGATGGAATTAATGATAGCCCAGCCCTTGCTAATAGCCATATAGGTGTTAGTGTAAATAGTGGAACAGATATTGCAATGGATTCCTCTGATGTAATATTAACAAGAAATGATTTAGAAAGCATAGTTAAATTAATAGACATTAGTAAAAGAACTGTAAGAAATATAAAACAAAATTTATTCTGGGCGTTTTTCTATAATAGCTTAATGATACCAATTGCTATGGGATTACTACAACCATTAGGAATAAAGATTAATCCAATGATTGCAAGTATGGCTATGGTATTTAGCAGTTTTACAGTAATTTTAAATGCTTTAAGGCTAAAAAGAAAATATTAATAGTTAAAAAATATATTATTTAAAACAAGTTTTCTCGTTCTTAGAGAAACCTTGTTTTAAATTTCAATCTTAGGATTATATTTCTCGAGCCACATATTAATTTGACACAAATAAGCCATTAGTTGTGGACCGGTCATAAGTTGCCCAAACCATGGATGAGTAAAATTGCGCCCATCTGTATCTAAAATTTCTTGAACGTAATTTTTATCTATCAGATAGTTTATAGGAGACTGGCTATTGTTTATTATATTTGATAACATATTTTTTACACAATTTAAATATGTAGGATTACATGTTTTAGGATAAGGGCTTTTCTTTCTATCAATTATTTCGGAAGGAAGTAATCCTTTCATTGCATATCTAAGCAAGCCTTTTTCACGGCCTTTTAATGTTTTTAATTCCCATGGAATGTTCCATACATACTGTGCTAAACGATAATCACAAAATGGAACGTGGATTTCCACATTAGAACAAAATGCCATTTTATCTGCTCTATCTATAAGTGTTTGCATAAACCAATTTAAAGTTAGATATGTTATCTCTCGCATTTTAGCTGTTGCAGGTGAATCATCATCTAATCTTGGAACATTCTTTAAAGTTTCAGTGTATCTATAATCTATATAGTCTTGTAAGTCAATTTTGGATGATACATCTAAAGAAAGTAGATTTTGTCTTTCTTTAATAGCCATAGACCATGGAAAGGTTTTACTACTTAAACAATCCTCTCTAAAGAACCAAGGGTAACCGCAGAAAAACTCATCTGCACATTCACCAGTTAACGCAATATTTGAATGAGGCTGAACTTTTTTACAAAAAAGAAGTAGGGAAGAGTCTATATCTGCCATTCCTGGAAAGCCGCGTGCCATCATTGAATCTTTTAAGCTATTTGCAAGGTCGGGAGTATCTAATAATATTGTTTTATGATTTACACCGAACCTTTTAATTGCTAATTTTATGAAGTATGAATCTGAATTAGGCTGAAAATCTGTTTTTACAAAGTTTTTATCATTGTCTATATAATCAACAGAGTATGTGTTTAAAGGCCCTAAATCATGCTCTTTATAGAAATTAGCAGTATAAAAGGTAACAATGCTTGAGTCTAATCCACCAGATAAAAAAGTACATAAAGACGAAGGAGTATTTTGGACATTATTAACATTTATATGATTCTGGATACTGTCTTTTAAAAGGTCTCTTATAATTTCACATGTCTTGCCAATGCTATGTTTGTGTGGCATACTTTTTAATTGCCAATATTTTTTTGTCTTTAATCCTGAGTGATTATATATCGTAAAATGGGCTGGTTTTAATTCGAATATATTTTTGAATGGTGTAAAACCAGAGGTATGGGCTGGCCCAAGACCGAAAAGTTCACACATGCCTTGCTTATCTAAGATAGGTTCAACTCTAGAATCTTTAAACAAATCCTTCACATTAGCTGAGAAGAGCATAGTATTATCTATAAGTGTATAATATAAAGGTTTTATTCCAAAATGATCCCTAACAAGAAATAATTCATTCTTGTTTTCATTCCATATTGCAAAAGAATAAGCTCCATTTAATTTTTCTACCATGTCATATCCATATTTTATAAAACAGGCTATTAATACTAATGAATCGTCAATATTATTAACTCTGCTAGGAACATCAAAATAAAAACCAGATGAAATTAGGTTAGATTTTAGTTCTGGCAAATTATAAAGTGTGCCATTATAAAATATTGTGTAAGTGATTCCTTGGAATATATATTTAGTCTGCTTAAAAAAGTCTAAAGATTTATTGGAAAAATTGATTAATTCAGTCATATATAGCTCATCCCTCTTCTGTAAAAAAATATTACGTTACGGTTTAATCTAACGTAATACTAGTATATGCGTGAAAAGCAGAAAAATAACAAAACTAAAAAAGAAGAGGACTACTTTGATAAAATAGCCCTCGTTTATATATGAAATATTGTGTGCAAATAGCTTTATAATTTAAACTTTAAATATAATACTAACGTTATAGAATTAAAAATGATACTGATAGTTAAAATCATTTACTAAAATTTTTCCCATAGTAGGAGAGGTAGCAGTACTCTTTCTTGACCTCTTTGGTTTTAGAGTTATTTCTTTATTAATAAGCTTGTTATAACATTCTCTACAAACAGGGATGAACTCTTTAGATTTTGTGCCTTTACGACAATAAGAAAAGCTTGCTTCATCACTTTTACAAACTTCACAAATTGATGTCATTATTTCTACATGGTCGGCAATACACATTAAGTCTCCCATTTTACCAAAGATCTTTTTGTCTGCAGTAAGATTAAGACCTGCAATGTAGAATTTTTTTCCTTGTGTTGCCATTTCGTCAATAGTAGAAACGTCACCTTCTAAAAAATGAAACATATCTATAAAATACACGTCAGCATTATATTTTTTTAATTCTGCAATGTTATTGATTTTTAGAGCATTTATACAATTGCCTGACATGGTTGAAATTACATTATTATTATCTGTATCAATATCTGGTAAAAAAACTTTTATATTTTTGCCTGCAATTAATTGTCTTTTTAATTCGTTAAAAATTTTTTGACTTTTGCCACATTTGATTGGCCCTGTGAAAACGTTTATATATCCCATTTTGATACTCCTTTGTTATAATAATAGTTTATCTTTTGTGCGCAATGATTATCTTAATCGAAAATAGAAAAAATTTCAATACCTTTTTTAAATATGTAATAATTTGTAATATTTCGTCGAGAAATTATGGCTTGTTTGCCTTATATGTGATATAATTTATCAAGTTGGAAATGATAATTATGTGAGAGGTAAATGATAATGAATGATAATATTGTAATTAAGGGAGCAAAAGAACATAATTTGAAAAATATTGATTTAACTATTCCACGCAATAAACTTGTTGTAATAACAGGTTTGTCTGGTTCTGGTAAATCGTCTTTGGCTTTTGATACATTATATGCAGAGGGACAACGTAGATATGTTGAAAGCTTGTCTTCGTATGCAAGACAGTTTTTAGGTATGATGGAGAAACCAGATGTGGAGTCTATAGATGGATTGTCTCCAGCTATTTCTATTGATCAAAAAACTACATCTAAAAATCCTCGTTCTACAGTTGGAACTGTAACAGAAATTTATGATTATATTCGTTTGTTATATGCCAGAATTGGAACTCCTTATTGTCCTAATTGTGGTAAAAAAATAGAAAAGCAAACAATAGACCAAATTGTAGATTCTATATTAGAATTAGAAGAAGGTACTAGAATTCAAGTTTTAGCTCCTGTTGTTCGTGGTAGAAAAGGTGAGTTTGTAAAACAATTGGAAGAATATCAAAAGAATGGTTTCATAAGAGCAAGAATAGATGGAACTATGTACGAATTAGGAGAAGATGAGATTTCCATAGATAAGAAGAAAAAACATAATGTTGATTTAGTTGTTGATAGATTAGTAATAAAGGACGGAATACGTTCAAGGTTAACCGAATCTGTAGAAACTGCAATGAAGAATGCAAATAATTTGGTAACAATAGATATTCCAGGAAAAGGAGAAAAGATATACAGCCAGAATTATGCTTGTGTGGATTGTGGAATTAGTTTTGAAGAGTTGACACCCAGAATGTTTTCGTTTAACAATCCATTTGGTGCTTGCCCAGAATGTACAGGAATTGGCTATTTAATGAGAATTGACGAAGATTTAATAATTCCTGATAAGACCAAAACTTTATATGACGGAGTAAAAGCTTTTGGAGCTAGTACTATGAAAAAAGGCGATACCATGGCAAGAATGTACTTTGAGAGTATTGCAAAACATTATAATGTAAAAATTAAGGATGTTCCAATAAAGAAGTTACCTAAAGATTTTTTAAATAAGATATTATATGGTACTGGAGATGAGGTTATTGATTTTGAATATACTTCGGCTTCAGGAACAAGAAGGTTTTCGTCTCCATTTGAAGGTGTTATACCGACATTAGAAAGACGCCATAATGAGACAAAATCAAATGGAATGAGAGCTTTTTACGAGATGTATATGAGCGAATCTCCATGTCTAGCGTGTCATGGTGCAAGGCTTAGAAAAGAGAGTTTGGCTGTAAAAGTTGGAGAAAAGAATATAAATGAATTAACATATATGTCAATTGACAAAATAAAGGATTATTTGGATTCTTTAAAGCTAACCAATGTACAAGCTATGATTTCAGATCAAATTTTAAAAGAGATAAATAAAAGACTTCAATTTTTAATAGATGTAGGACTAGATTATTTAACATTATCTAGACCTGCTGGAAGCTTATCCGGAGGAGAGGCACAACGTATTAGGTTAGCCACTCAAATTGGAGCGGGCTTAACTGGTGTGTTGTATATATTAGATGAACCAAGTATTGGACTGCATCAGAGAGATAATGACAAGCTTATAGAAACATTAAAAAAACTAAGAGATTTAGGAAATTCTGTTATAGTAGTTGAACATGACGAAGACACAATGTATGCTGCAGATCAAATTATAGATATTGGACCTGGTCCTGGTGTTCATGGTGGAAGGGTTATGGCTCAAGGAACAGCAGAAGAAGTAAAACAGGTTTCTGGTTCAGCAACAGGTGACTATTTAAGTGGACGTAAGCAAATTACAGTTCCAAAACATAGAAGAAAATCGAATGGGAAATCAATACAAGTAATAGGTGCGACAGAACATAATTTAAAAAACATAAGCGTAAAATTTCCTTTAGGACAGTTTATATGTGTAACAGGTGTTTCAGGTTCTGGAAAATCCACTCTTGTTAATGAAATTTTATACAAAACAATTGCAAGAGATTTAAATGGTTCAAATGAAAAGCCTGGCAAGTGCAAAGAAATAAAAGGACTTCATAACATAGATAAAATAGTAAACATTGACCAATCTCCAATAGGAAGAACGCCTCGCTCTAATCCAGCAACTTACACAGGAGTATTTGACTATATAAGAGATATTTTTGCAGAAATGAATGAATCAAAAATGAAGGGATATGACAAAGGAAGATTTAGCTTTAATGTTGCAGGTGGAAGATGTGAAGCTTGTAATGGAGACGGAGTTTTGAAAATAGAAATGCACTTTTTACCAGATATATATGTTCCTTGTGAAGTCTGCCATGGAAAAAGATATAACAAAGAAACATTAGAAGTAAAATATAAAGGAAAGTCTATATATGATGTTTTAGATATGACAGTTGAAGAGGCTTTGAAATTTTTTGATAAGATTCCTCGTATAAAAACAAAGATTCAAACTCTATATGATGTTGGATTGGGATATATAAAACTAGGACAACCTTCAACTACTCTTTCAGGAGGAGAAGCACAACGTGTTAAATTAGCCACAGAATTATCTAAAAAGGCAACAGGAAAAACTTTGTATATATTAGATGAACCTACCACGGGACTTCATATTGCAGATGTTCATAAATTAGTAAATATTTTACAAAGACTTGTAGATACAGGCAATACAATAATTGTTATAGAGCATAATTTGGATTTGATAAAAACTTGTGACCACATAATAGACCTTGGACCAGAAGGTGGAGAAAAGGGAGGAGAAGTGTTATGTGTTGGCACTCCAGAGCAGATTGTAAAAAATGAACAAAGCTATACTGGAAAATTCTTGAAAAAATATTTATAATAAATATTTGCATTCTGAATAAAATTGTAGTATAATAAAAGATGCACTTTAATAAAAAAAGAGCAATGAAAAGGAGAGAAATACAATGGGACCCTATCGTGAGCGGGAGGATGCAATAGATGTTCTCCACAATATGATGCTGAGATGCAAGAAAAATACACTATATCCTCAACTGGCCAAGGCTATTGATGAACTCAAAAATGGCAAAGAAAAATGGGTTTGGTTTAAGAATGTTGAGATTACCGATGGATTTCCTGATATTAATTGGGATGATTATGAAGGCATTAGTGTAGTTATCTTCAGCAACAATAAGGAAGCAGTTGTATGTTTCCAATAGCTCTTAAAAGTCGATTGATTATTATCAGTCGACTTTTTTATATATTTAGTTCTTACTGTTGCATTTGATTTTTCGCGGGAAGTGTGATAAAATATATATATTCAAGTCTTTTGAATATTTCACATAAGACAATAAAAGGAGAGGTTTGATTAATCATGGATGGAAAAAGTTTGAAGACACGAATCTTTAACGACAGAAAAGAAGCCCAGGATTTTTTAGAAAACTTACCAAATGAGTATGAAATTATTCAGCGGGAGACCTTGAAAAAGGCAATTGAAGAACTTGAAACATCAGACTGTGTGAATGAAATTATGGTCATTTACATGAGATGCAATAAGAAAAATGAGAAAAATTTTTTCTATGAAATCGAAAAGACGGACTACAAACTTGTTTGTGTGATTATGTGAGAGAAGTAAGACGGTGGGTTATTACCCACCGTCTTGACATTAGTATAAGTTATGAATATAATATTAATGATATTTGACAAAATATATGGGAAGGTGATTGTATGCAAGAAAACAATACAAACATAACAATTGGAATAGAAGGACTTGTAGGAGCAGGAAAAACATCTTTATGTAGAGAGCTATTGGATATGATTCCTAATAGCATAATATTACATGGTGGAAACTTGTACAGAGGAATTGTTGTAGCATTAATAAATTCTGGAATTGACATCAAACAGAAAATGTCAGAATCTGAACATGTTGATATAAAACAAGTTATGGATGCACTAAAAGTCAAGATTAAATTAGAAAACAGAGAAAGTGTCGTATATGTTAACGATAAAAAAATAGATGAAACAGATTTGCAGTCTGATATGGCTTCTATGGCTGTTTCGAATGTTGCGTTAAAAGCTGACAATACAAAATTATATGATTTTGCTAGAGATTTAATAAATAATCTAAAAAATGAATATAATGTAATTATATCAGGAAGAGATTTGATGAAAATATATCCTGACTTAGATTATCATTTTTTTATTACTGCATCATTAGATGAAAGAGTTAAAAGGAAAGCAAAACAATACAAAGAAGGTAATATTGAACAGTTAAAAAAGCATATAGAAAAAAGAGATGAACTCCAAGAGATGGCAGGATACTACAAAAGGTATTCAAATACAATTGATATAGATGTAACAAATTGCAAATCAGCTAAGGAATCAGCTGAAAAGGTTTTTACATGTATTAAAGAGAAAGGAAACTTTTAATATGAGTTATAAAAATGAAAAATTAGAGGAATTTAATAAATTTTTAGATGGCAAAAAAGTTGCTATAATAGGAATGGGAGTTAGCAATTTTCCACTTTTAGATTATTTTTATGATAAAAACGCAAAAGTAACAGTTTTTGATAGAAACAATTTAAGTGATGAAATAATGGAGAAAATCAACAGGTATAGATATGAAGTTGAAACTGGTTCAGATAATTTGTCTAGGTTACATGGATTTGATATAATTTTTAGGTCTCCTAGTGCTTTACCAACAACTCCAGAGTTTGTTAAAGAAGTTGAACAAGGTGCAATTCTTACTACTGAAATTGAAATGGTGATTAAATTAGCACCATGTAAAGTAATTGGAGTAACAGGAACAGAAGGAAAAACAACAACAACTTCAATAATTGCAGAAATTATAAAGAAAACTGGACGTAGGTGCTTTTTAGGCGGAAATATAGGCAAACCAATATTTACTGAGTTAGACAAAATCACTCCAGAAGATATAATTGCACTAGAAATGAGTAGTTTTCAATTAATGGATATGAAGGTTAGTCCTGAGATTGCAGTTGTAACAAATATGTATCCAGATCATTTAAATGTACATAAATCTTATGAAGAGTATCAAGAAGCAAAGAAATGTATATTCAAAAACCAAGACGAAAGTGGAATAGTAATATTAAATAAAGACAACGAAATTACAAGAAGATTTGCCGATGATATTAGTAATAAAATTATATACTTTAGTAGTAAAGAAAAACTTGATAATGGATATTTTTATGATGAAGATTCAAAATCTATAAAATATGCAGTTAATGGTAAGCAAACAGAAATAATAAAAAAATCTGATATAAAGCTTAGAGGAATACATAATTATGAAAACATTTGTGCAGCACTTGCAGCAACAGAAACAATTGCAAGTAGAGAAAATCAAATTGAGGCAATAAGCGAATTTACAGGTGTAGAACATAGATTGGAATTTGTGAAAGAAATAGATGGTGTAAAATATTATAATGATTCAATAGGCACAAGCCCAGCAAGCACTATTGCAGGATTAAATGCCTTTGATGAAAATATAATATTGCTAGCAGGTGGTTCAGATAAAGGATTAGATTATACAGAGATAGGTGAGAAAATAGCTGAAAAAGTTGGAACACTTATCTTAACAGGACCTACTGCCGAAAAAATTCAGCAAGCCACACAAAATGCTTTAGAAAAGCTAAATAAACATGTTGAAATAATACATTGTAAAGATTTACAAGAAGCAGTAAAAACAGCTAAAGAGGTAGCTAAAGCTGGAGATATTGTGTTATTGTCACCAGCAAGTGCAAGTTTTGATGCGTTCAAAAACTTCGCAGAAAGAGGAAATAAGTTTAAAGAATATGTATTTGAATTAAAATAATAATTGTGGCAAAAAAGCCTTCTTTTCATATAGTATTAGAAAGGGAGGTTTTTTATATGTATAGAAATTATGAAGAATATATGAGAATAGTATTAGGTTACAAGCCAATGATTCAAGCTCCAACTGGAAATCCATACATAAACTTATATGAAGATGCTAAGTTTAATAATATGCAATTTGCTGACGAACAAGTACGAAATCAACAATCTGGAAATAATACTGTCATTGAAAAGAAAAAGGTGGAAGAAAAAACAGTAAATAATGATATGAGAAATGATAATATAACAAATGATAAAAACTGTTTTGAAAATATGTTGAATTATAAAAACTCAAACACCAGAAGTTCCTATCAACCTTTAAACAGAAGCTCATATCAAAATTTAAGGCAAAATCAATATCAAAAATCAAAAGAAGATAAATCTAAGCCAGCAATGTCTTATAAAAATTTTTTAAAATTCTAAAATTTGGCCTTTTTTCAATTATTTGCATATACATTTAAGAAAAAAATACCTTTGCTTAAAATTTGAATATCAACTTTTTTTGTGCACATAATAATAATGTTAATCAAAAAAGAAAGGATGATAAAAAATGAAAGTAAAAGATTGTATGTGTAATAATGTTAATTTTGTAAAGCCAAATACTTCTGTAAAAGATTGTGCTAAAATGATGTGTGAACATCATATTGGATGCATTCCAGTTTGCGATTGTGATGATAAGTTAGTAGGAATTGTTACAGACAGAGATATTTTGTTAAGAAATGTTGCTTGTGACAAGGATCCACAAAACACAAAGATTAGTGATATAATGACAACTGATGTTCAATGCTGTCATTGTGATGATGACATAACAACTGCTGAAAAAATAATGGCAAATGAGCAAGTAAGAAGAGTGCCAGTTGTTGATAATGGAAAATTAATAGGAATATTAACTTTAGGTGACTTAGCTGCAAACGAAAAAGTATTCACGGAAGATTTATGTAATACAATAGAAGGCATTTGTGGATGCAATAAGAAGAATGCAGAATAATATAAGAAACCAAGGAAATCATATTGATTTAAAATAGATTAAAAGAAAATGTTTAAAGTTACAATTCATAGTTGTAAATTCAAATTTTGAAAATACTATGGATTGTAACTTTAAATGTTGCTAATGAATATTTTAACAAGTTTTTCAGTATAATAAATAAGGGGTACATATATGGTAATTGATATTAATTATTGGACAAAGGTCGTTCGTAAATTGATAATAACAGCACTTACAATTATCCTAGTTTACCTTGGATTTAAACTTGCTGTTTTTTATTTACCATTTTTAATAGCATTTATTATTTCATTAATACTAGAACCTCTGATTCGATTTTTTATGAGAAATTTTAAATTTAAAAGGAAGCAAAGTGCAATTATAATAATTATTTTCATAATGGGAATTATTGTTGGACTTCTTACATGGGCAATTAGTTCGCTAATTTCAGAAGGTTCTAATTTACTTAGTAACCTGAATAATTATATGGAAATAACTACTAAACAAATTCAAAATATAATTAATAATATAAATTTTAAGAAACTCAATATTCCTCAAAGTGTTATATCAGCAGCCGAAAATTCCTCAAAAGAAATGGTTAACACAATAGTTAATTGGCTACAAGGTATATTGAAAACAGGATTAAATTTTGTAACCTCCATTCCTACAATAGGGGTATATTTTGTAATAACATTTTTATCTCTTTATTTCATCTGCACAGATAAAGTTTACATTCTTGACCAAGTGGAACATCATCTTCCAGAGGTATGGGTGAAAAAACTATACAAGCATATAAAAGATTTAGTAAAAGTTTTGGGTGGGTATTTAAAAGCTGAAGTGATTTTAATATTAATATCATTTATAATTTCATTAATTGGATTATACTGTTTTCATTTTGCAGGATTAAATGTAAAATATCCATTATTATACGCATTGGGGATAGGGTTCGTAGATGCACTTCCTATATTTGGCTCTGGAACAATAATGGTGCCATGGGCTATCATTTCAGCATGCTATGGAGATATGAAGCTAGGTATTTCAATTTTAATATTATGGGCAATAATGTCGATAGTAAGACAATTTATAGAACCTAGAATTGTTGGCGTCCACATAGGAATTCATCCTATATTCACACTCATTGCTATGTATACAGGTTTCAAATTATCTGGAGTAATTGGTATGTTTATAGGTCCTATAATATTAATAATATTAAAAAATATATTTGGAACCATGCTAGACAAAGGAGTAATAAAAACAATATTCTCAAGAGAAATATAAACGTATTTTTTCGCATAAAAACTAACAATTAACATATTATTAAATAACAGATTATTGTGAGTAAAATTACAATGAAAGGAATGAGATAATATGTTAATATGCAATATGAAAATAAATTCTAAAGTATTGTTTAAAATTGTGTTTGTTATTTTATTTATTTTAGTAATAATTATGTCTGGAATTGGTATTTATAAAATATTTACCCCAAAAGGAGAATGTGTTAGTAATAGTTTAACTACTAATAATGTGAATATTATTTCGAGTAGTAATTATACAAATGTATTAAAAAATGTGCACGAAAATTTAAATTCTTATGTGGGAATGAGAATAAGAGTTACAGGTTTTGTTTATAGACTATATGATTTTAACGAATCCCAATTTGTTATAGCAAGAGAAATGATTGTTTCTGCTGATTATCAAGGTGTAGTGGTAGGTTTCTTATGTAATTTAAATGAATCTACCAAGTACAAAGATGGTACATGGATAGAAATCGAAGGGGAGATAACAAAGGGAAATTATCACGGGGAGATTCCTGTTATAGAAGTTGATAAAATAAAAGAAACAAATGTACCTAGTGAGGAATATGTATATCCTCCTGACGAGAGTTATGTTGCAACATCAAATTCATTGTGATAAATATACTTTTGAGTAAATAAGTTTGATATCGAGAATTTAAAAGAGAAACTAGCGGGATAACCGCTAGTTTTTTTGAAAATTTTAAGATTTGTTATCTAATAGACTTGCTAAATATAAAAATTCGTAATATAATTACATTGCTTAGGAAAATTGCTATAATTTTCTTAAATTAATAACAGTTAAATCGAAAGGATGAAATTTAATGGGACTATTTAAAACATATAGCGAAAAAGAAGTAAAAAGAGTTATGCCACTTGTAAACAAAATTAATAGTTTAGAGCCAGAAATGGAAAAACTTTCAGACAGTGAACTAGTAGCAAAAACACCATATTTAAAACAGGAGTTAGCTAATGGCAAAACATTAGATGATATATTACCAGAAGCTTTTGCAGTAGTAAGAGAGGCATCAAAAAGAGTTTTAGGAATGAGACATTTTGATGTACAATTAATTGGTGGAATTATATTACATCAAGGAAGAATTGCAGAGATGAAAACTGGTGAAGGAAAAACATTAGTTGCAACATTGCCAGTGTACTTAAATGCCCTTACAGGAGAAGGCGTTCATGTTGTAACAGTAAATGATTACTTAGCAAAAAGAGATAGCGAATGGATGGGAAATTTATACAGATTTTTAGGATTATCTGTAGGATTAGTCATTAGCGGTATGAAACCAGCAGAAAAACAAATCGCATATAATTGTGACGTAACTTATGGTACAAACAATGAATTTGGATTTGATTACCTAAGAGACAATATGGTTATATATAAAAATCAGTTAGTACAAAGAAAATTAAAATATGCAATCGTAGACGAGATTGATAGTATTTTAATTGATGAAGCACGTACACCTCTTATAATTTCTGGTAGAGGAGCACAATCATCTAATTTATACAAGAAAGCTGATAGCTTTGTTAGAAAGTTAGAGAAGAAAGTCTTAATTGAAGAAAACGATAAAGACTTTGAGCAGGCTGAGGATAACGAGAAATATGATTACATTGTAGATTTAAAAGCAAAATCTGCAACCTTAACACAAAAAGGAATAAAAAAAGCTGAAAGAGAATTTAATTTGGAGAACTTCAATGACTTGGAAAACTCTGAATTAGTTCATGCTGTTAATCAGTCATTACATGCTCATGGAATAATGCAAAACGAAAAAGATTACATTGTTAAAGATGGGGAAGTCTTAATTGTAGATGAATTTACAGGAAGAATTATGTATGGAAGAAGATACAACAACGAATTACATCAAGCTATAGAAGCTAAAGAACATGTAAAAGTAAATGATGAATCTAAAACTTTAGCAACAATCACATTCCAGAATTATTTCAAGATGTATGAGAAATTATCTGGTATGACAGGAACAGCCATGACTGAAGAGGATGAATTCCACGATATTTACAAATTAGATGTTGTAGAAATTCCAACAAATAAGCCAATGATTAGAGTAGATAATCATGACGTTATATATAAAAATGAAGATGCAAAATATAGAGCTGTAATCAAAGAAGTTGAAGAGAGCCATGCAAAAGGCCAACCAATTCTAATTGGTACTGTTTCTATTGACAAATCAGAAAAGTTAAGCAAATTATTAGATAAAGCTAGAATACCTCATGAAGTATTAAACGCTAAATATCATGAAAAAGAAGCACAAATTGTTGCCCAAGCTGGTAAGTTTGGAGCAGTTACAATTGCCACAAATATGGCTGGACGTGGTACCGATATTATGCTTGGAGGAAACAGCGAATATCTAGCTAGAGAAGAAATGAAGAAACTTAAATATTCAGATGAAGAAATAGAAGATGCAGTAGCTCATAACGAAACACAAGACAAAAAGGTATTGGATGCAAGAAAGAAATTCCAAGAACTAGAAAATAAATATAAAGAAAAAATAAAAGAAGAAAAACAAAAAGTTATAGATGCCGGTGGATTAAAAATAATTGGTACATCTAGACACGAATCAAGAAGAATTGACAACCAGTTGCGTGGACGTAGTGGACGTCAAGGAGATCCAGGAGAATCAAGATTCTACATTGGTTTAGACGATGACCTTATGAAGATTTTTGGTGGAGACATTATAACAAAAGTGTTTAATACATTAGGTGCAGATGAAGATATGCCAATAGAATCTAGAGCGATAACTCATGCAGTTGAAAACGCTCAAAAGAAAGTTGAAGGAAGAAACTTCAGTATAAGAAAAAATGTTCTTCAATATGATGACGTTATGAATGTTCAAAGAAAAGTAATTTACGAACAAAGAAGAGAAGTTTTAGAAGGAAAAGATTTAAAAGACAACATATCTAAGATGATAGACTCTGTTATAGAAAACATAGTAGAAAGCTATATTGTTGAGGGACAAACAACTAATAGAGAAGCTTTATTACAAGACATTCAAACAACATTAGGAATATCTGAAGTAAAAGCTTTAAAAGAAAAAGATTTAAACAAACATAAAATAATTGAAGAAGTACAAAAAACAGCACATGAAATATATGAATCAAAAGAAACAGAATTTGGTAGCGATAATTTAAGAGAACTTGAAAGAGTCGTAATGCTTAAAATAGTTGACCAAAAATGGATGGATCATATAGATAACATGGATGAGTTGAAGAAAGGAATAGGTCTTCGTGGATACGGACAAAAAGATCCAGTTGCTCAATATAGACTAGAAGGTTCAGAAATGTTTGACGACATGATAGAAGACATTAGAACAGATGTAGTAAAAATAATGTTAAATGTGCGTAAAAAAGAAGGACAAACACAAAGAACACAAACAACTCAAATAACAGGTGCTAGACTTGAAGATACAGCAATCAACCTAGTTGACGGCAAATTATCAGAAAAAGAAGGCGGAATGAATAAAACAGTAGTTAATGAAGAACCAAAAGTAGGAAGAAACGATCCATGCCCTTGTGGAAGTGGGAAGAAATACAAGAACTGTTGTGGTAAAAACGCATAATATCAAGGGTTACAGAGATTAGATAAATTAACATAAAAAAGTATTGACATATATTAAAATATATGCTACAATAAAAAACATATTTAAGAGTATATCTAAAAATTAAAATTTGAGCGATATAGGATAACCTGTAATAGATGGTTGTTTACACGATGTATAGATTTTTATAGTCTTGCAAAGGAGTCTTAAGGATTTCTTTTGCAAGACTTTTTATTTTTAAAAATTAATTTTAGGAGAGGATAAGAATGATGATAGAAAGAAAAAATTGATATTAAGAAATTGGAAGTTTCAGATATTCAGGATTTAGTTGAAGGATTAAACAATATAAATGTATCAAAATTGAAAATGGCTACTTTAAAGGTAATGAAAAATCACATAAAATGCAATTAAAGCTAGAATATAAAGATGAGTGAATAAGAAGAAAGAAATTTATATGTATGGCAACAAATGAATATGTAGATGAATGTGTAACTAGATTATTAAAAGAAGAATTTATAGATATTTATAAATAAAAGAGGAAGTGGTAAAATGAGTAAAATTATAATTAGAAATGTAGAATTAAAAGATTTAAGGTCTGTATCAGAGATTGCTATTAGAGGTTGGCAAACTGCATATAGAGGTATTGTAGATGATGAGTATTTAGATAATTTAAGTATTGAAGATAATTATCGAAAAAGATTAAAAAATTATAAGGAAAATGGTTTTATTGTTGCAGAACAAGATGGAGAAGTAGTAGGATTCTGTAGATACAGAAAGGGAAATAATTATCAAGATGAATATCCAGAAGTGAATTGTGAATTATGTGCTTTATATGTAAAACCAGAAAAAAAAGGAAATGGAATAGGTAAAGCTCTTGTAAATTATGTTAAAGATGAATTTAAAAAAGCTAAATTAAATAAAATGATTATTTGGTGCTTTAAAGAGAATTATCCATCTAGGATATTTTATGAAAAAACAGGTGGAATATATTGTGGAGAAACAACTTGTATAAGAGGAGATAAAGAATATGTTGAAGTCGGATATATATACGATCTAGAGAGTGAATTGGAATTAGTATTTCCAACAAAAGAATACAAAAAGCAAGTAGAAGAATATTTGCAAGAATTTTTTGATAATGGGGAGCTTGAGATTGCAGGAGATGGTGGACTAGATAGAATTAAAGATTTTGATAAATGGTTACAAAAAGTACAAAATGATTTATTAGAAGATAATATTGAGGATAATAGAATTCCTGCTACCTTATATTTGACAATAAGAAAATTAGATAAAAAAATAGTAGGAAATGTTCAAATAAGACATAAACTTAATGAAAAACTATTACTTTATGGTGGACATATAGGAGATAGTATTAGACCATCTGAAAGAAGAAAAGGATATGCTACTGAACAAATAAGATTAGCATTATTAAAATGTAAAGAATTAGGTATAGATAGAGTTTTAATGGATTGCGATAAAAATAATATAGGATCAGCAAGAAGCATTATAAAAAATGGAGGGATCCTTGAAAATGAAGTTTTAATGGGTAATGAATTAGTACAAAGGTATTGGATTAGTTTAAAGAAAAGATATGCTAATAGATACGAATTTCAAGATAGTACTATTTATAAGAAAAAATCAATTCAAAGTGATGAATTTACAGGAGATATTTGTTATTATAAGTTTAAATTAGTAAATAGAAAAATTTATATACCTAATGGTACCTGTATAATGGATAATGATTATGAATTGTTAGAATTTTATGATTATAATTCTAAGATTAAATTGTCTGTTTTATATAACAATAATAAAGAAATAATAGAATGGTATTTCGACATAGCAAAGAAAATAGGCAAAGAAAACGAAGTACCTTATGAAGATGATTTGTATTTAGATGTCGTTGTAAATCCTGATGGAGAAATAACTTTATTAGATGAAGACGAATTAAAAGAAGCATTAGATAGATTAGAAATTTCGAAAGAAGATTATGATATGGCATATAACGAAGCTAATATGCTAATGAATAAATTAAAAGGAAACAAATGTAAATTAGAAGATTTTACAAATAAATATTTAAATGAAATGAGGTGAGAACAATATACAATAGGAGATGACTTCAATGGAAAAATTAAAAATAATACAACCTATCATAGATGAATGCTCCAAAATAAATGAATTAGCAAAACAAGTTCATAAATTACATGTGAATTGGAACCCAGATTTATTTTTAGATGTGGAAAAAGTTATTACTATGGAAAGATTAAATAAATTATTAGAAACTGATAGTATATATGTTGCTAAAATCAATATGTATTGATGAAGAGTTTCGTGGACAGGGTATAGGAACAAAAATACTGGAATTTACTAAAAATATAGCCAAAGAACAGAACTGTACAGATATGCACTTAACAGTAAATCCAAATAACGAAAATGTGATCAAAGTATATAAAAGGTTTGGTATGAAAGTTCATAATTTATCATATATGATGAAATTATAGAATTTGTAGAAATATATTTATTTTCGCCAAAAGATGTGGTAAAATATGCACCAAGGAGTGATAACAACATGAGAATATATGTATATCTAGATGAAAGTCGGATCAATTCATAAAAATAGTAAAACAAGATATTTTGCAGTAGGTGGATATTTTTGCCTTGAAGAAGATAAAATAAAAATAAAATCAAAATATAAAAAAGAAAATTTTAAATTAAAAAAAGCCAAAAAATTAGATTTAGATGCTGAAATAAAGTCATATGATATGACAGAAGAAGAGAAAATACAAATATTTAGTAAAATACAAGATATTGAAACATTTCATGGTTGTGTAAAGGTATTTGATAAAAAATATATGAGAAAAGAAATAGTTGATTCAAATATATTCTTTAATTATGCTGTAAAAGTTTTAATACAAGATTGCATTTTACCAGTGCTAAATTTACAAGAAAATGATGAACCGATTGAATTTATTATAAATATTGATAATAGAAATATAAGAGTCGGAGAATTAAATAACTTAGAAACATATTTAAAAACTGAATTTTGTATATATGATGATGATTTTGAAATAACATATTATGATTCTAAAACAAATTATGGAATACAACTTGCTGATTTAACAGTAAATACATTTTATAATTCGTATAAGGATATTAGTATTGTTGAAAATTTGATAAAAGAATTGAAACCTAAAAATTTTAGAGTAAGCTTATTTCCAAGAAATAGTAGTAATAAAAAATAAATTTTTGCATAAAATATTAGTAAAATATTTGACATACTATTTTGTGTATGGTAAAATATTTATAGTAAGACCTAGGTAAGGTAGCTAAATGCTAAGCGTATGTTAAGTACGCTGCCACCTAGGCATTTTTATTATAATATATAAAATGAATGTGAACGTTTTTTGCATTTTGCTTGCAAAAAATAGAAGAAATTACTGATAATACAATAAATATAAATGGCAATAATTCGCAATATTATTAGTACAATAAGTATTTTATAATACTATCAAAAAACGAACTGTGGAATTAGGAAATATTTAAAACCCAAAAATTATTAAATTGGTTCAAGTTTTATAACTTGTCCATGTAATATTAAGAAGCCTTAGGATTTAGGCAACATTTTAAATGCCGACATCCTTTTGGGCTTGTAGCGATTTTTGACATATTAATATTAATTTGTTATAATTTAAATGTAGTAAATCAATTAGTCATTCGCGTTTTACTACCAGATAAACAAGTGTTTAAAGGAATAATGAAGAGCCTTAAGAATCTCCTCATGAATGACAAAAAATATACACATTAATTTTGTGATTGTTTTTTGTGGCATATTCATGAAAGGAGGTTCTTTTTTATATTCAATCACATTTTATTTTTATATTAAGAAAGGATGGTAGAAAATGAAAACAAATAAACATGATTTCTATAGTGAAACAGCTAATTGGTCTTTTGAGGATATTGACTATACTAGTGAAGTATTTACAAATTGGATTTATGAGGACGAAATAAAAAAACGTGTAAAAGAAAATACAAAAATTCTAGATTTGGGAACAGCAGCAGGAGAAAAAGTACTTAAAAATTTTCCGAATTGTGCTGAAATATTGGGAACAGATTTCTCTGATAAAATGATAGAAACAGCTAATAAAAATTTATTACAAAGTAGAAGAAAGAATATCTCCTTTAGAGTTATGGACAATCTAAAAATGGATACTCCAGATAATTACTTTGATTTAGTAACAGCACGTCATACAATAATTGATCCATTGCAAATATATAAAACATTAAAAGAAGGTGGGCAACTTATTATAAGAGGTGTTGATAAATTAGATTGTTGGTCTTTAAAAAGAATGTTTGAAAGAGGACAAGCATATCACGATGTTAAGCCTATAAGTTTAATAGATTATGAAGCAATAATGGATGCAGGATTTAAAGAAGTAGAATTAATTCCACTTCATGTAATAGAGTACTATAAAACAAAAAAAGATTTATATGCTTTACTAGTTAAAACTCCAATATTAGATGACTTCTCAGAAGAATCATTTAATGAATATGAAAGAAAACCAATAGAGAAGGAAACATTTGAAAAATATGTTAAACAAAACATTACTGAAAAAGGCATCAAATTAATCAGAAGATATTATGGAATAATTGGAAAAAAATAATGATTAGTAGTATAAATGTTAACAGGTTTTAGAGTTAATTCTAAAAAAGCAATTAAATAATAAAAACACCTCACTTATCCTTAACAAAATAAGTAAGGATTTTAAATAAAAAAGTTATCTAATAATAATATGTAAAAATTATAACATAAAACATTAATTTCCTCAATAAAACTTTTTAAATGACTGATATTTTGTTGCAAAAAGACATTTCTTTTTGATATAATAGCTAGCAAGAGAAAATTAAACATTTATAAGAGGTAGATACTATGAAATATAAAACTATTATAAATAGAAACGGTAAAGAAATTGATTTGCATATATGTCAAACTCAGGATGGTTCTTATATTATAGGGATTCCAGATGGGTTGAAAGATAATGCTGAAATGTTTGTAGAAACGTATAATTCAGGTGGAAGACGAGCTGATGCATATTCTCAAAATGTCCAACACGCAATAAAAGACAAGTATAATCCTATAGAAATGAATTATGCAGACTTTATGACAGATTTCCCTTTGGTTGTTCCGATTGTACCAGACTTAAAAGGAATGCCAGATTCTCAGCAAATGTCAGTTGATGCAGTAAAGGAATTTCAAATACATGAAAAAGTTAAAGAGTGTATCGATAATGCTCGAAAATATATTGAACAAATAACAGGAAAAAAAGTACAAGATAAAATATTTTTAAGTGGATATTCTGCATCTGGTGTATTTGCACAAAGATTTGCGTTAGCATACCCAGAACTAATAAATAGAGCTTTAATAGGTGGAGCAGCTGGAGCTATACCTATACCTACAAAAAAATTAAAATATCCAATTGGAATACAAGATTATGAAACATTATTTGGTAAAAAATTTGATTCAGAGGCATATAAGAAGATTCAATTTGCATATTATGTTGGAGAAAAAGAAGGTGCTAAGCCCGGAAATTTTGATATAAATGGGGATAGAATCACATCTAGTACTCAAATTCCCGCACCAATGCATGATATGTCATTTAGAAATGTAACTACCCCAAAGGATGTTGGAATAGAGCAAAGAAAAATATTGGGACAAAAACTTAATGAAAGATATAAAAACTCAATTGAAGCAAATAAAAGATATGGAATTGATATTGAAGGAATTATTGTTAAAGGTTCTACACATAGCCGTATTTTTGATGTTAACGAAACTCCAGCATCGAGACACCTAATAGAACAAATAATAAAATATTATAACTTTCATAAGCAATTTGACCCTAAAGATATAGGATGCTGTGAAAACATTGATGAAAGTTATTAAGAAAGTAGAGAAAAAAGAATTGCAACATTTAATAGATCAAATAAATTAACTGATGCTTTAGATATTGATTCAACAGAATTTGAAAAATGAAGTATAAATAAAAGAACTTTGAATTTGAAATTGTTTATTAGTAATTATATAATTACTAATAATAATATTAATAATAAGAGAGTGGAATAGATGAAGATAATCGAATATGAAGATAAATATTTAGAAGATGTTAAGGAACTATTAGTAGAACTTGAGAAATATTTAGTATCGATTGATAAAGATTGCTTGGATCAAGTTCATCCTGAATATAAAGAAAAAATGGCAATTCTAGATTTACAAAAAGTTAATAGTAATAATGGAAAATGCTATTTAGCAGTAGAAAATGATAAAGCAGTAGGATTAATTATGGGATGTATACCACCATATGATAAATTTGATTATTTAGATTATAAATGTCCTAAAAGAGGTGAAATAACGGAATTAATAGTTACAAACAAAACTAGGAACAAAGGAATAGGACAATTACTTATTAATAAGATAGAAGAATATTTTAAAAGTGTAGGTTGTGAATATACTCTTGTAGATGTATTTGCATATAATGAAAATGCCATTAAATTTTATAATAAAAATGGATATCATCCTAGAATGTTTACAGATATCAAAAAAATAAGATAAAATTATAGGGAGGTGATAGTATGCCTGAGAAGAGTACGACTTCAAGGCTATCTTATAACTATGCTCTTTTAATATAATAAAACAAAAAGGAGTATAAATATAATGGACAATTTAGAAATAATAAAAAGAAAAGCAACGCAAATATTTTCTGTTCAAGATTTAGAAGAAAAGATTAAAAATGGGAAAAAATTGAAAATAAAATTCGGAGCAGACCCTTCAAGACCAGACTTGCATATAGGTCATTCAGTTCCTTTACGAATATTGAAGATGTTTCAAGATATGGGACATGAAATAATATTTGTTGTTGGAGATTTTACAGCAATGATAGGGGATCCATCTGGAAAAAGCAAAACAAGGCCAGCATTAACCTTTGAAGAGACAAGAAAATCTGCTGAAAGCTATTTAGCACAAGCAACAAAAATTTTAGATAAGGATAAAACCAGGATAGTATTTAATTCAGAATGGCTATCCAAAATGAATTTTGAAGATATTATAAAGCTAACAAGTAAATACACAGTTGCAAGAATAATGGAAAGAGATGATTTTAAAAATAGATATGAAAATAAATTGCCTTTATCAATGCATGAATTATTATATCCTTTGATGCAGGGCTATGATTCGGTTGCATTAAATTCTGATATTGAAATAGGTGGAACAGATCAAACCTTTAATTTACTTGTGGGAAGGGAGCTTCAAAAAGATTATGGACAAGACTCCCAAGTTGTTATAACATTTCCATTACTACTTGGATTAGATGGCAAGGAGAAAATGAGTAAGTCTTTAGATAACTATATAGGATTAACTGATGATCCGTTTGTTAAGCTTGAAAAAAGTATGAAAATCCCAGATGTAATATTAAGACAATATTTTGATTTAACAACAGACCTACAAACTGAAGAAATAAATAAAATTATGGAAGGAGATATTAGAGAAGCTCATTTTAGGTATGCAGAAGAATTATTAAAAATGTATAATAATAATGTTAATTTTAAAGAATTAAAGGAAAGATATGTACAAATTGCAAATGGTAAAATTCCAGATAATATAGAAAAATTTATTATTAGCGAAGAAAATATAAATATTTGTGATTTAATAATTAAAGTCGGATTTACTAATTCAAGGAGAGAAGCCAAAAGGATGGTACAAGGGAAAGGCATAAAAATTGATTCAAAAACAATAGAAAGAATAGATGAAAAAATTGAAATAAAATCTGGTATAGTTATTCAATTCGGAAAAAATAAATTCAAAAAAATATTAACAAAATAGCATCATGAATATAAAATAATTTATTATAGTAATTTCATATTTGGTGTGTTATAATTATTGAAAATATTATAAATGGAGGTTATATATATGAGAGACGGCTTGTTTTTGAGAATGGTTTTAGCATTTTTGAGAGTGGCATTTACTGGTCGGAATATTTGCATATATGTATTTAATGATTTTTATTATCTTAACTATTGGACTTGCCAAAATCATATTAAAATTTTTCATGAAGCAACCTTTTAAATATACTAAACTATTAATATTTTGTGTTATTGGACTGGGAATATCAATTCCTCTTAGCATCTTTAAAATTAGTCTGCCTCAAAAGTATTTAGAATCAGCTATATGTATAATTTTAAATATTATAATTTATAAATATATAATGTGGAGAAAAAATATAAAATGCAAAAAGAACTTACTATAGTTGGAACTAACATTCCATATATTTTAGATATAAATAAAAGAAAAAACACTTATATTCAAATAAAAGATGGAAAGGTTATAGTAAAAGTTCCAAAAAACACTACACAAAAATATATAGATACATTACTGTTAGAAAAATTAGATTGGATAGAGAAAAAAGTAAAACAATCTAAAGAATCCATACATAGCTTAACATATGAATATAATTCAATAATTCCTTTATTAGGAAAAAATCTAGTATTAAACATTAAATTTGCAGATACAATAAAGAAAGTAAAAATCGAAAACACTGGGAAATTATTAATAATAAATTTTCCTGCTTCTTTCCAAATGTTGTCTAACGAGGAATTAAAGATAAAAGTAAAAAAAATAATTGATAATTATTATAAGTCAATTGCAAAAGAAGAAGTTTTACCAGCAATGGAGTATATTACTAATTTAGTAGGACTATATCCTACAGAAGTTCATATTAAAAATTTGAAAGCAACATGGGGGATTTGTTCCTCAAAAAAGCATATAACTATAAACCAAAACTTAATGATGTTTAGTAGACATGCCATTGGATATGTATGTTTACATGAAGTATGTCATTTAAAGTACATGAATCATTCAAAAGAATTTTGGGATATGGTAGCATACTATATGCCAGATTACCAAAAAGCCAAAAAAGAGCTTAAAGAATAATAATTATAACAAAATAATGCAAAGGGGTGATAAATTTGATAAATCTCGAAGAAAATACTAAAAAAATTGAAGATTTAAAAAATAAGTTAAATGAAATTGGTGATTCACTTTGACATTCATACACTAGAAAATAACTTAAAAGATTTAGAAAGTAAAACATTAGAAGAAAATTTTTGGAATGATGCTAAAGAATCTGGAATAATATTAAAGAAAATAAACTCTATTAAAGCCAAAATAGATGATTTTAAAAAAGTAGAATCAGAATTAAATGACTTAGCAGAATTTAACAGTTTACTTGTGGATGAAGAAGAATATCCTGATAATGAAGCTTTAGAGGTTTTAAAAACAACATCTAAATTAGAAAAAGAAATAGAAAAAATAGAAATAAATACACTTCTTTCTGGAAAATATGATATGAATAATGCAATTATAACTTTACATCCAGGAGCAGGGGGAACCGAGGCTCAGGACTGGGTTCAAATGCTATATAGAATGTATACGCGTTGGGCTGATAGCAACGGATATATTGTTAAAGAGTTGGATTATTTAGATGGGGAAGAGGCTGGAATAAAAAGTGTTACAGCTCTAATATCTGGAGAGTATGCTTATGGACACTTAAAAGGGGAAATGGGTGTTCATAGACTAGTAAGAATCTCTCCTTTTGATAGTGGAGGAAGAAGGCATACATCATTTGCATCAGTTGAGGTTCTTCCTGAAATCACAGAAGACATTGATATAGACATAAATCCAGATGATTTAAGAGTGGATACCTATAGAGCTTCTGGTGCTGGTGGGCAACACATCAATAAAACATCATCAGCTGTTAGAATAACACACATTCCAACAAATATAGTAGTATCATGTCAATCTGAACGTTCACAAATTCAAAACAGAGAAACTGCAATGAAAATGTTGAAATCAAAGTTATTAGATTTAAAAGAAAAAGAACATAAAGATAAAATTGAGGATTTGAAAGGAAATCAAATGGATATAGCATGGGGAAGTCAAATACGTTCATATGTTTTTTGCCCATATACACTAGTAAAAGATCACAGAACAGGATACGAAACAGGAAATGTTCAAGCAGTTATGGATGGAGATTTAAATGATTTTATAGACAGTTATTTGAAAAAAGAAGCAGAAAATCGAATTTAAATCTATAAACTTATTTAGAGTAGAAATTATTTCTCTACACAAGGAAAAAAATCAGGTCTAATCTTAAAATCAGACCTGATTTTTTTAGTCTTTTCTTTTTCCAAATATTGAAAGAAGTCTAATAAAAATATTAATAAAATCCAAGTATAATTCCATAGCTCCATATATATATACTTTATCATTTTCAACAATTCCGGAATTTGCTAACTCCTTAATCTTATTCATATCATACATTGTTATTCCAAAGAATAAGATTAAAACAAACCAATCCAATATTATATCAATCATTGAATTATTCACAAATAGATTAATTAAACTAACTATCAATCCAACTATTAACAAAGGTAGTATATAGCTAGACCAACTACTTAAGTCTTTTTTCGAGTTATAGCCCATAAAAGCAAAAATTCCAAAAAGTACTGCAGCTGCAAAAAATAAATATATTATAGAATTAAGCTCAAAAACAGCAAAGAAAACAGAGAATGTGACTCCATTAACAAAAGCATATATAAAATATAAAATTGCAACACCAATTGGTGGAAGTTTTTTAAATAGCAAATTAAATACAATTACTACTAAAAGTTCTATTACTAACATAACTCTAAATGTTCCACCCAAAATCAAATTGTTTATGTATCCAGAAGCATAAATATACCAAGATACTAGGGCTGTTGCTAATAATCCTAAAAACATGTAAAAAAATGTTTTACCTAATACTTTGTTTTCAGTTTCAATTACTGGATCTTCCATTTTTACACCTCCTTTTTTTAATTAATTATAAATAAGTTTGCATAAAAAAGCAATAGTTAAACAAGATATAACTAAGTATAAATCTGACAAATTTTGACATTAATAAACTCCTTTTTATATCAGGAAAATATTTTATAAATAACAAGGAGTTCTAAAAAAGACAAGACCTGCATATAATTAAATATATGATTTATATTACAAACAATATTCAATAACTAATGTTCAGAAAGGAATGAAATTGGTATGGATGAAAGAAATATGATGAATCAAAACAATATTATTCAAAATATAATATTAGAAAGCAGGGAAAAACTAACTATAACTGGTGTATTAGACGTCTTAAGTTTTGATGACCAAATTGTAATTGTAGAAACTCAACTTGGATTATTAACAATCAAAGGGGAAGATTTAAGGATTAACAAACTAAGCATAGACAGTTCTGAAGTTATTATAGAAGGAGAAATTTACAATCTAGGATACAGTGAAAGTTCTAATGAAAAGAAGGGCTCTTCAGGAATTTTAGGAAAAATCTTTAAATAATAGAAGGATAAAAATATGGGATTAGTAGTTTCAAATGAAATAAAAATTTTCTTAATATTTTGTATATCTGGAATAATAATTGGAATATTGTTTGATATTTTTAGAGTTATAAGAAGAACATTTAAAATTTCCGACATTCATACATTGATAGAAGATATAATATTTGGCATTATTTCAGCATTTTTTTTAATATTTGTAATCTTTATTTATAACAATGGTGAAGTTAGATGGTATATGTTTGCAGGAATGTTTACCGGATGTGGAATTTATTTAGCAACCATAAGCAAATATTTTATAAGAATAAATGTTTTCATTCTTTCAACATTAAAGAAAGCATTATACAACACTATAAAAATTGTGTTCTGGCCAATAAAACATATATTAATTTTCTTAAGAAAACATTTAAACAAGCCTTTTATGCTACTTGTTTTTAACATAAAGAAAATGAATAATATATCAATCTACAAAAAATGCAAAAAAAAGAAAAATTTTTCATCTCCCAAGAAGGATTTTTCATTATAATGTAGAATTATAAAATATAGTAGAAAATAAAAAACTACAATAAAACAATTTGTAAGATGGAGACAAACTTATGAAAAAAATATATAAAAAAATAATAATAATAGCAATAATGATATATTTTGTCGGAGTATTAATTTCACAACAAACAACACTTAATACATATAAAAGTGCTGAAACAGATTATAAACAACAATTAGAAGATGCAACAGAAACTAAAGAAGCACTTATAAAAACAAAACAAAGCGTCTCTTCTTTAGACTATATAGAGGAAGTCGCTAGAGAAAAGTTAGATATGTATTTACCTAATGAAAGAGTATATGTAGATATAGAAAAGTAAATAAAATATACACAAATATAGAGATTAATCGACATTATTAGTCTCTATATTTTTAATTTGTAGGAAAAAAGCTTATTTTATCTTTAAATATATCATACATTTTTCTTGATTATTTTAAAAAAATGTAATATAATATCTAATGTAATAAGAATATATGTACTTTTAATCAAATAATTAATTCTAATAAAAAATCCAATAAAGATTTAAAATAATATATAATAAATAATTAATTGTAATATGGAGGAAATATGAATTTATCAGACTGTACTTTAGTTGAGTTACGTCAGCTAGCAAAAGAAAAAAATGTAAAAAATGTTTCAAAATTAAAAAAGGAAGAATTAATAAATTTATTATCGGAAGATGCAAAAAATGATAATGAATTAACAGGAGCTTTAATACAAGCAGATACAGTGAAATCAGATACAAATACTCCTGATTATGAAAATGATGAAAACAACACACAAGAAGGCGGATACAGAGTGACTAATGCTGACGACAAGATTGTAGAAGGAATTTTAGAAGTCTTACCAGATGGTTATGGCTTTTTAAGAGGAGAAAATTACTTATCTACAACTAAAGATGTATATGTGTCTCCTGTTCAAATTAGAAGATTCAGGTTAGATATTGGAGATAAAATAAAAGGAATTGCAAGACAACCTAAAGAAGGTGAAAAATTTCCAGCTTTAATATATGTAGGAGAAGTAAATGGTGAAGCTCCAGAAAAGGCATATAGAAGAGTGAAATTCGATGAACTAACACCTATATATCCAGATGAAAGAATTAAATTAGAAACTTCACCAACTGAATATGCAATGAGATTAATAGATCTAATTTCTCCAATAGGAAAAGGACAAAGAGGAATGATTGTAGCACCTCCTAAAGTGGGAAAAACTACATTATTAAAGAAAATTGCAAATAGTATTTCAATAAATAATCCAGAAGTAGAATTGATTGTTTTATTAATAGATGAGCGTCCAGAAGAAGTAACAGACATGAAACGTTCTATAAAAGGAGAAGTAATATATTCTACATTTGATGAATTGCCAGAACATCATGTAAAAGTTGCTGAAATGGTACTAGAAAGAGCTAAAAGATTGGTAGAACATAATAAAGATGTTGTAATTTTGTTAGACAGTATAACAAGATTAGCAAGAGCATATAACTTGGTAGTTCCATCATCTGGAAAAACATTATCAGGAGGATTTGATCCTACAGCATTACATAAACCCAAAAAATTCTTTGGAGCAGCAAGAAACATAGAGCATGGGGGAAGCCTTACAATTTTAGCTACAGCATTAGTTGAAACAGGAAGCAGAATGGATGAAGTGATTTTTGAAGAGTTTAAGGGTACAGGAAACATGGAAGTACACCTTGACAGAGCTTTATCAGAAAAGAGAATTTTCCCTGCAATTAATATAAATAAATCTGGAACAAGAAAAGAAGAAAAGCTATTATCTAAAGACGAATTAGATACTATATTTGCATTAAGAAAAGCAATGGCAAATATGTCTACTGCAGATCTTATAGAACAACTAATAAATGAAATGGTAAGAACAAAAAACAATCAAGAATTTATAGAAAAAATGAAAATATTCTTAGCAGGAATGAAATAGCATTATAAAAAATAGTAGTGAAGATATTGGAGAAATTTCACTACTATTTTTATTTTTGTAATATAAATAAGTTATTACTTCTTCATTATATTATCAATTAAATTATTTATATCGTAACTTTCACAAACGTCTATAATAAATATTCATTCTTTACTTCAACAAATTGATTAAATAAAAGAGAGTTATAAACTCTCTTTTATTCTTTCTTCTAATTCTTGCAAATTATAAAAATTCTGTTCTGGTATTCTTAATAATTTAATATCTAATTGCTTAAATAACTCGTTTATAAATTTATCTCGCTCTTGTCTTTTTTTTTGTATGTGTGTACTATCATCTAATTCTATACACATTTTAATTTGACAATTATTATCTGCAACTATAAAATCTATTGTTTTACTTTTAATTCTATTAAAATCTTTAATATCTTTACTTTTCACTATTTCATATAACGCAACTTGAGTAAATAAATTTAAATTATATTTATTAGTTATACTCTTTAATAATTTATAAAATTTAAGTTCTTTTTGTGTTAGTAAGTAATTTTTCTTTTCGTATATTTCTTTATAATTTAAATTTTCTTTAAACTCTGTTCTATTTATATTAGTTTTGTTTATTATTATATCTAGTAATAAAATTATTATTACAAATACAAGTGCATACATCATAATAATTCCCCCTTTTGTTTATTATAACATACTTTCTTCAATTTTACAAAAATTGGCAGATTTACATAATTCTATTATAATGTATTTTACATTAATAAATAGGGGGGATTATTATAAAGAAACCAATAAAATTTAAAATTTATGACACTAAATTAAATTACATTTTAACTGGTCTACAATTATTATGTTTAAATCTAAACAGTATATGGACAATAAAAAAAGATAGTGAAGCTCAAGACTTAAATTATGCAAATATTTTTTATTTATATCAATATTTATTATCTAAGTCAAATTATGACAATAGAATAGTTATGGAGAAGCTTAAAAAAATATTTTACATTTTAGAAAATAAGTATAGTGATTTTACTTTTGTATATATTGAATCTAAGAATGGGGTATATGTGTATATAGCTCTTTTATAATCGAGAAACAACATTGCACAAAATCAAAGTTTTGCGTAAAATAAGATAGGAGCAAAATAATAGAACCCCTTTTAGAGTCCTACCCACAAGTTCTTGTAACCACTAGACTTATAACAGCTTTACTAGCTATTTATTAGCTATCGTTTGACTAACATTATTGCTTTATCATTTATTACTTGTAATAATGTTAGTCTAGTCCCAGATATTTATTTCTAAAATCAATTTTAAATCAGTTTTATAATTTATCCTTATAATTTTACATCTAAATAATTTTTCTATTTAAAATTTAATTTCATTACTCAATAATTTTTATTTCATATTATATTTTATATAAATTTTCCAAAAATCTTCAAAATGCCTATTTCTCTATATTTGCCGTATTTTACCAACAACAAACTATAAGCCTTAAAAATAAAAACGGCTTAAAATCGATTCTCATGCGTCGTTTTTTTTAGGTATTTTTTCAGTTTTTTATATATTTATATAAGTATAAAAAATTTGGTTATTTTTTATCTAAAATCTCTCAACCCCAGAATTATCAATATTTTGCTAAAATACTAAACAACAAAGTTATATGGCTTAAGTATAAAAATGGCTTAAAATCGATTCTCGTAAGCCGTTATTTTAGATTTTTTAGAGATTACTTTAGCATCTGCAGATAATTATAAAAATTGCATATATATAATTAAAATTTTCATAAACAACTCAAATAAATCTAAATTTAATGTTTAGATGAATAATTTAATATTGCAATATTGTAAATGGCTTAAAATTGATTTTCACAAGTTTAAATTATAATAATTAAAATACATATAAATTAAAAACCAAACATTAAAATTTGCAATTAACAAATGTTCGTTTAAAAAAAATTCTATAAATTTAAAATCTTTAATTTATGATTTTATAAATTTTAAAATTTTAAATATAATATTTTTTATTTTATTTTTAAATTTTAAAATTGTTAATTATAAATCTGAAGAAAATTCTATTTTGTAAAAACTTTGCACAAAATTTTTCTATATCTTTTTTTATTTTTTTATATATAAAATATTTATATTAAATATAAATCTACAACATTAAAAATATGTCTATCTCCCCTACTCTACTCATTTTTATTCAAATTAGAAAAAATTAGCATACTTTAAATTTCTTATCAATCGGAATAATATCTTCTAATAGATTATTTTCTGGCATTGCTTTTGTAAATTGTGATGTTGCTATTTCTATATCTGCATTTTTACCATTTACTTGCTCTGCTTGAATTGATAATACTTGTTCAAAAGTAAATTGTACCATTGCTAATTTTTCTTGTCTTTCGGTATCACTACATTGTTATAAAAATTATTCCTCTTTAATGATATTTCTACTACCTAAGTATGTAGCTAAGAAATATGCTCCATAAACTATACCTATAATAATTACAGTTGCAATAGCTGATGGTAATAAATCTTTTTTACTTGCTAATCCAGACATTATTGTAATTGCAAATTGTATTCCAAATACAGAATGTATAATTGCAAAAACAAGTGGAACTCCAAAGAATATCCCAATTTGTCTAAATAATGCTTTGTTAATCATCTTTTCATCACAACCAATTTTTCTTAAAATTGTATATCTTTGTTTATTATCTGAACTATCTGTTAATTGTTTTAAAGCTAAAATAGCTGAACATGCAATTAAAAATATAATTCCTAAATAAATTGCTATAAATGTTACAATAGTTGCTAGACCTACACTTGCTTCCATAAGAGCTATTTTCGTTTTTCCGTCAATATTCAAACCATTTTTATCTAAATTTTGTAAAAGTTCAGAATTATCATCAACAAATATTTTTTCTATTTCTTCCTTTCCCTCTTTAGTATCTGCATTATAATTTGCAACAAATAGATATTGCTTTTTCATGCTTTCTGTCAATTCACAATTATCTGGAACTAATATAATTCCTGTATTTGTATGATTAGTAGACATTTGAATATATCCTGTTTTACATTCATTATATTTTGATTTATATTGTTTTCCAACTATATTTAAAACATTATTCCCATCTTTTAATGCTTCATCTCGTAATTCTTTTTGTAAATCAAAATCACAAAGTACAATATATTCATCATTATTTAATTCATATTGATTAATTCCATATAGTTTTGCGATTTTATTATAGTCTGATATTTTTACTATCTGTTCTGCTGTATTATATAAAAGATTTGGATATTTAGTTTTTATATCTATATATTTATCTCCAAAAAAATCTTTCCAAGTCAAATTATCAGTGGAATATACTGTTATTTCCACAATGTCTTTTAGGACATTCATATCTAAACCATTATTTTTTAAAGTTTCAGTAATAGGTATTTTTGAATCCGACATTGCTTCTGGTGTTGATGTTATCTCTTTTCCATACGTTCCATATTGTAAATATTTTTCTGGTAAATTTGCTGTTTTATACAAATTCAAATCTACAGGTGTCATCTCAATTAATTCTCTTTGCATTGTATTTCTTAATGCTAAACTTGAAGAAAGTATTGAAATCGTCATAAATAGCATTAAACATATTACACTCATGCTTATAACCATTGTATTGATTTTGTTATTTATTTGTCTTAATACAAACATATTGGTATTTTTAAAATAAATATTCTTCATTTTTTGAACTATTTGTATTATAAATCCTGATAAAGACCAGAAAACTGCTACTGTTCCAACAATTCCCATTAAAATAGGTTGTAAAATTTTATCTGCTGTTGTTAAACTACTAACATCTCCTGTTACTTTCCAATAAGCATATCCAAGTATAACTACAGCTCCTAAAAATACTAAAATACATATAATAGGATTTTTTATTTTTACATTCTCATTTTTCTTACTCGCATTTAATAAATTAATTAATTTATATCTTGAAACTGTAAATGTATTGAAAAACATTACTGCTACATACATTACTGCAAAATAAATACCAGTTTTTATACAGGCATCTTTTGAAAATACAAATTGAAATTTGCTCATATCTGCTTCAAACATTTTAGCAACTAATATAGACATGAATTGCGATGCAAATACACCTATAATTAAGCCTACAATTAATGACATAATTCCTACTAATATTGTTTCCATAAGTATTATTTTTGATATTTGCCTTTTCCCCATTCCTAATGTCATATATATTCCAAATTCTTTTTTCCTTCTATTAATTAAAAAATTGTTTGCATATACAATCAATAAACCTAATACTACTGCAACAAATACTG
>OIYO01000280.1_pt1 | contig 49007 bp, 36 predicted proteins | sample 1588191 | NCBI WGS metagenome assembly OIYO01 (sample SAMN03283275) | human gut metagenome | biome: human-associated habitat; material: feces | host: Homo sapiens | place: Peru | collected 2012 | reverse complement strand
TATCCTTAGACAGACAGACAGACAGACAGACAGACAGACAGGAATAGATCTGTATTTAGTATTTTGACGGTTATCACCTTTTTACTTTTAATTATTTTTATACCTTTTACGATGGCGGAAGCTGTACCTGTTGATAGTGTATCTATTAGTTCAACTAAATTAAATTATGATACAGATCCAGGATCATGGAACTTAGATAGTTCTATTAGTTTTAGTAATGTAGATAAATTGACTTTAAAACTAGATTTAAAAACTATTTCAAAGACAGATTATGATTATATAGATACGGTTTTTGTTATTGATAATTCTGAATCTATGGAGTTTGAAAAGTTTAGTTATGTTAAAAGTGCTTGCTTTGAATTAATTGATAAATTATATAGTCAGAGTAGTAATAATAAAACAGCTTTAATTACATTTAATTCTATAGCTAATATAGAACAGACATTTATTAGTGATAAAAGTTCAATAAAAGATGTAATCAATGATATTAGTTTTTCAGCAGGTACTAATTATTATCAAGCATTTTTAAAAATTGATGAATTACTAAGTAATTATAAAAAAGAAAGTGATAGAGAATTACTAGTTTTATTTGTGACCGATGGAGTTGCAAATGAAGATATACCTAATGAGGGACCATCATATGAGATGTTAAAACAAAAATATCCATATGCTAATGTTCATATAGTTCAGTATGAGATGGGAAATAAAGTAAATCAAAATATTGCTTTAGTTAGTGATAGACAATTTGTTAGTAATAAAGATAGTATAAGTACTGAGTTAGATAAAGCATCTGTTGTTTCTATGACTTATGATACTTTTAATATAAAAAGTTATGTAAATACTAATTATTTTGAAGTATTAAATTATAGTTCTACTCTTGGTACTTTGAGTTTTAATAAGGATACTTTGACTTGGAATTTAGATAATAATATTAGAACTTTAGAGGAAGTTGAAGCTAAGATTGAGTTGAAGTTAAAAGATGAATATGTAGATAGTGAAATTGTTGTACCGGTTTTAACTAAAAATATTATTAATTATAATTTAGATAATATTAGTGAGACTATTGATTCTAGTCTTAGTCCGGTTATTTCTAATTATAATAGTGTTATTTATGATATGAATTTACCTAGTGAGTGTACTATTAATTTTCCTGTCACTAAGAAGTATAGAGTTTTTGATAGTGTTGAAATATATGATGAGGATGTAGTATGTGGAAATTATCAACTTAAGGGATTTTCTATAAAAAATAATGGAGCTAAATTAACTGATTCTAATCATTTTACAATGCCTAATAAGACCGTTGAATTAGTGGCAAAATGGAGTGGCCTTTCTCTTTCTAAAAGAATGGATGGTAAAGTATCTAAAGTACAGACTTTATATAGTCTTTTAGCGGATAGTACAGTTATGGATAATATAAAGAGTGAGTTTGTTTCTTCAGCTGGCGGTATTAGTATTAAGGGTGGATCTTCTGATACTAATGGTAAAGGTTTATATGAAGTAGCAACAACCAAGAATGATACATATCCAATTTATTATTTTAGAGGAGATGTTAAAAATAACAATGTTAAGTTTGCAGGATTTTGTTGGAAGATAGTTAGAACTACAGAAAATGGTGGAGTAAAACTTATTTATAATGGTGAAGTTGATTCTTCTGGATATTGTACTAATACAACTGGTGTGAATACTAGAATTGCTAGTAGTCAATTTAATAGTAATTATGCATCAGCTGGATCTGTTGGGTATATGTATGGGACATTACATGAACTTACTAATAAGAGATTAAATTTGTATTATGCTAATGGTATGCAAAAGAAACAAAAATCTAATATACCAAATACAAAATATTATTTTAGTGATACTGTTACTTATTCTAATGGCGTATATACTTTAGTTAATCCGGTTCAATATCTTTATAAAGAAAATTATAGTAATTTAGATAAGAAATATACTTGTCTTTCTGAAACTGAGACTAGTTGTACTAATGTGGGACAAGTATATTTAGCTACTTCTGGTTCTACATATTTAAATTATTATGAATTTACTGATGGTCTTACTTATGAATTTTTATATGCAGATGGAGATAATCATAAATGGATATTTGGCAATGATTTTACTTATTCTAATGGAGTATATACATTAAAAGATACAATTAGTATTAATATGGGAGACTATTTAACAGACGGATCTAAGATATATAATAAGCATAATTATACATGTTTATCAGAAAGTAATTCTTGTAGTACTTTATATTATATTTTAAAACATAAGAAGACTAATAATACAGTAGATGATAATACAGGTTATTATAGTATGACTGGTGGTAAGGGAATAGAAGATCTTAAGAATGAGATGTTTGAAAATAAAAATGATTCAACTATTAAGAGTGTTGTTGATAATTGGTATAAAAATAATTTATTAGATTATACAAAGTATTTAGAGGATGCTAACTGGTGTAGTGATAGAACAATTAGTGATAGCTCATTACTTAGTAAAGATACCGATGCTAGTAATGATTCTTATACGCATTTTATTGGATATTACCGATTGTATTATGGTTCTTATAAATTATCTTTTACTTGTGCTAATAGTAATGATATTTTGAATACTAGTATAGAAGGCTTTAAATATCCAGTAGCGTTACTTACTTTGGATGAGTATATTTATGCTGGGGGATCTAATAGTGCTAATTCTAGTTACTATTTATATACTGGTATGACCGATTGGATGTTAACTCCTAGATCTTATTATGGGCATAATGCCTCTGTTTCTTATGTTACTTCTATGGGAACTGTTGGTGGAGATAGTTCTAATTATGATGTTAGAGATAATTATGGTGTGAGACCAGCTATTGTACTTAAAAGTGGTATTAGAACAGATGGTGGAAATGGTACTATGGAAGATCCATATTTAATTACAAAAGATGTAAATAAAAATGTAATTGGGTAGGTATAAAATAATTTTTTTAATATAATTTTTCATTTCTATACTTTTGTGTTATATTTATTATAGGAGACTTTTGTTATGATAGAGATAAAGAATGTTAGTAAGACTTATAATAATAATATTAAAGCAATAGATAAGTTAAATTTAACTATTAATGATGGTGAGATTGTTGGTTTTATTGGACTTAATGGTGCTGGCAAGACTACGGCTATTAAGATGATGACTGGTATTTTACAACCTGATACTGGAACAATTAAAATTAATGGTTATGACATTGTAAAAGATAGTTTGAAGGCTAAACAGATTATTGGGTATATTGCGGATAGTCCAGATATGTTTTTAAAACTTACTGGTATGGAGTTCATTAACTTTATAGCAAACATTTATAAGGTTCCTTTAAGGGAAAGACGTGAACGTATTAAGACATTTGGTGATAGATTTGGACTAAGTGATGTTTTAGATAAGCCTATGCAAAGTTATTCTCATGGTATGAGACAAAAGATGATGGTAGTTGCGGCTTTAGTACATGATCCAGCAGTTTGGATATTAGATGAACCTTTAATAGGACTTGATCCAACGTCTGCTTTTGAGTTAAAGAAAATGATGAGAGAACATGCCGATAAAGGAAACTCAGTATTCTTCTCAACACATGTTTTAGAAGTAGCAGAAAAGTTATGTGATAGAATAGCAATTATAGATAAAGGTAGGGCAGTATTCATTGGTACACTAAAAGAATTAAAAGATAAATATGATAAGAAAGACTTAGAAAAATTATTTATGGAGGTTATTAAACATGAGTAATTACTTGTCTTTAGTAAAAGTATTTCTTAGATCTTTATCAATGAGAGATGCAGATGATAAAAAGAAGAAAACAATAAATAAAATACTAGTAGGTTTTGTTAGTCTTTTTGTAATGTTACCATTTGCATTAATTTGTATGTTTTTCGTTATGTCTATGACTGGTGTATTAAAAGAGTATGGATACGCTACAATTGGACTTGAAGTAATGTGTATTGTTATATCAATATTTTCTTTTGTATTTGGATTTAATGTTATACTTAATGAATTTTATTTTACTGGTGATGTTGAAAATTTATTACCATTACCTATAAAACCATTTCAAATAATAGCCGCTAAATTTAGTGCAGCTTTTATAGCAGAAACACTTATGCAGTTAATTATAGTAGTATTTAGTGTTATAGGTTATTACTTAGGAGCAGGTATTGAATTTTATTATTTTATTTTAGGAATACTTGGAATGTTTACTTTGTCATTAATACCAATGATATATTGTGGAATTATTAGTATCTTGTTAATGAGTTTTACAAAGTTTATTAAAAATAAAGAGACTGTTAAAAAGATTGGATTAGGATTTATAGTAGCTCTTTTACTAGTAGCAATATATGCTTTAAGTGGATTAACAGATTTTAATATAGATACTTATATAGAGAGATTTGTTAATGGAGATAAGAGTTTATTATATACGATGAGATGGATATTTCCACATATTCATTTATTTATAGATACTATTTCTACTGGTAGTATTTCATCTTTACTACTATATATTTTAGTTAATATTTTATATGTTTTAGTATTTTTAGGATTAGCACAAGGATTATACTTTAAAGGACTAGTTGGATTAAATGTAGGAGATACAGCTTCTAAAAAGGGTAATAGTTTAGATGATATTAAAGTAGAAAGTCCAGTTTTATCTTATTTTAAGAAAGAAATGGCTATTTTATTTAGAACGACTGCTTATTTTTCTAATTGTATTTTAATTAATTTTATATGGCCATTACTAGTATATGTTATTTATAAACTTAGATTTTCTGATATTAGTTTTTGTGAATTAGAGAGGCTTGCTAGAAGTTGTAATGGAGACTTTTTAACAATAATTTTATTATTTGTAGTTAGTATTTCAATACTATTACCAGCAATTAATAGTATTGCGGCTTCATCATTTTCTAGAGAAGGAAAAAACTTTGATTTTATGAAGAGTGTTCCATTAGAATATGATAAACAAATTATTGTTAAAGCTTTAGTAAGTATTAGTGTTGCTTTTATAGGATTTAATTTATTTGCACTAATATTCTATGTAAGTATAGGTCTTCCTTTAGTGATGATATTATTCTTTGTACTTGTTAGTTTCTTATGTGTTTTATTTGTTACATTCTTAGGTATAGTTATTGATTCTATTAATCCTAAATTGATTTGGGATGATGAGTTAAATGCTTTAAGAGAAAATTCTAATAACTTTATTGTGATGGGAATTGTATTATTACTATTTGGATTATTCTTAGGAGGAGGTTACTTCTTATATAAGAATAATTATGGTATTGATACTATAGCAATTATAATATTTAGTATATTATTTGTATTAAATATATTGGTTTTAGTATTAAATAAGAAATTTACTGTAAAGAATATATTGGAGTTAGAATAAATTTTTGGAATAGTATTTTGTACTATTCTTTTTTTTGAAATTTTGCTATAATAAATTTATGGTAGGGGACTGTGGAGGAAATATTATGAAGAAAAAGTTTTTATTTGTAATAGTATTATTGAGCTTTTTTATTCCTGTTAAGACTTTTGGATTATCAGGGGATATTTCTTTTTCTTGTAATTCTACTACAGTTAATGTAGGTGATGAAGTTAGATGTAAGATTGTTGGGTATTCTGATGGGGCTGTTTCAGAGATTTTTTCTAATCTTACTTCTGATGGAAATATTATAGTTACTAATTTTAAAGCGGAACGTATATGGAAGATTAATAGTGAGTGGCCTAATCTTTCTTTAACTTCATCTGATAAGTATCCTGGTAATTTTGAGTTGGGTACTGTATATTTAAAAGCTGTTGCTTCTGGGGTTGGAACTTTTTATATGAATGGGATAACATTTACTAGTGATAATGGAGAAGTAGCAGTTATTCCTAATAAGAGTGTTGCAATTACTGTTATTGGTAATACTCCGGATCCTACACCAACACCTGATCCTACTCCAGTTGAGCCAGTTAAGAGTAGTGATGCAACATTAAAGTCTTTAATTGTTAATGATATAGATATTAATTTTAATCCAAGTATTAATGAATATAATGTAGAAGTTTCAAGTAATGTTAGTTCTGTTAAGATAGATGCTGTTGCAAATGATAATAAAGCAACTATTAAATTACCAACTAATTTATCTTTAGTTACTGGAGCTAATCAATTTTTAATAGAAGTTGTTGCGGAAGATGGAACTGTTTTAAGTTATAAAGTTAATGTTACAAGGTTAGAAAAATTACTTTCTGATAATGCTTTACTTAGTAATATTAAAATAGATGGTTATAACTTGAACTTTTCGAGTGATGTTTTTGAATATAATATTGGAACTATTAAAAATAACTATTTAGATATTAGGGCTATTACTGAAGATAGTAGTGCTACTGTTGTTATTACTGGAAATAGTAATATTGGTAAGGATGATTCAATTATTATTAAGGTTACATCTGAAGCTGGTAGTGTAAAAAAATATATTATTTATGCTAGTTATGTTGGGGAAGCTAGTGAAGTTAAAAGTAATGACTTATTACTTACTATTGTTTCAGGACTTTTTGTATTTTCGTCATTTTTAGTATTGGTGTTGGTAATTAATAGAAAAAGAAAAAATAAGAAGAATGTTAATAGTACTGTTGCAGGTAGGGCAGCAATAGATGCTACTCTTATGAAGGATAGTAAAAAGGGAGCAACTGTTCCTTTACAACTAAAAATAATTGAAGCTGTAAAACAAGAAGAATGTGAAGTGAAAAAAGCAAAAGAAGAAAAGATTAAAGCTGATAAAAAGAAAATAAAAGAAGCAATGGAAAAGATAAAAAGAGAAAAAGCTGAACAGAAGCGATTTGAAAAAGAAAGATTAAAAAGAGAGAGAGAAGAAAGAAAAAAAGAAGAGAAGGAAGAAAGAGAAAAGGCTAGACTTTTAAATGAAGAAAAGCAAAAGCAAGAAAGAGAACAAGCTTTAAAAGAAAAAGAAGAACGTGAAAGACAAAGAAGAGAATTAGAAGAGAAAATAAAAGCTGAAAAACTTGCTAAAATTGAGCAGGAAAAAGCAGAGAAAGAACGTTTAAGATTAGAAAAAGAAGCTAAATTAAAAGAAGAGAAAGAAAGAGAAGAAAAAATAAAAGTAGAAAAGGAAAAACAAAGATTAGAAAAAATACAAAAAGATAAAGAAAGAAAAGAATTAGAAGCAAAAGCTAGAGAAGAGCAGGAAAGACAGAAAAAGATAGCAGAAGAACAGGCTAAAGCTGAAAAAGAACGTCAAAGAAGAGAAAAAGAAGAGCAAGAGAAAGCAGCTAAAGAAAAAGAACAAAAAGAAAAAGAAATTCAAGAGAAAGAAAAAATAGATTTAATAAAGAAGCAACAAGAGTTAGAGCAAGCTTCTAAAGTTGATACAGCTAATACTGGGGAGAAGATTTCTTCTGAGGATGTATTAGAGACTGTAAAAGTTACTCCTAAAGAAGAAGTTGTTACTGATAATAATAATGCTAATACTAGTGATGGTAAACTTGATGTTAGTAAAGAAAAGACTCATACTACTGTAGTTACAGAGAAAAAACAAGTAGAAATAGATGCTAAAGATATTGGAGCTCCAGAAGTTTCACAAGTAGTTAATACAGTTGCTGCTACACCAGTAGTGGTTGAGGAAGAACCTGAAGTTTTAGATATGAATGTAACAGTCATTTCTCCAGAACAAGTATTATCAGCTGTTAAAGTGGGAGTAAAAAAAGAAGAACCAAAAGTAGATAATAAAAGTAAGAGAAAAAAAGGTAAAAGATAGAAAGATTAGGTGATATCTTGGTTAATGTAAAATTAGTTCAAAATTATATTAGTGGATTAGATACTACACCTTATGATGTTTCTGAGTTAGAGAATAGTCCAGAATTTATGAAATATGTCATGATGCTTTCAAAAGATAAAAGAATGTATGAATTCTGTTCTGATGAAGTTAAACATGATTATGGATTTGTATGGGGAGTTATTAATGACTTTTCAGATGATTTTGAATTTGTAAAAATGGTTGCTGGTAATTATTTGAATTCAATAAAACTTAATGAAAGGGAATCAGAAGAAAATGATATCGAGAGAATTGATAGAATTAGAAGTATGGAGATTAACTTCTTAGTTAGTACTATGGAAAAAGAAGCTAATAGATTTACTATAGGAGCAGCTTTAGCTTATTCTAAAGAGATGGAAAAAGTGGATTTATTAGTTGAATATAATAAGGCTAAGTTTAAAGATAAATTAGGTTTAGGATTTTTACTTATATTAGAACAGTATGGTTCTAGTAAAGTAATTACAGATTTCTTTGCTAAGAGAATGGTTAATAGGGAGTTTTATTGTAGTGATATAGATGGTGAGAATTTAGAGAGATTTATTCATCGCAGATGTCGTTCTTTTAATGATATTAAAAATAATGGTATTAATAGTTTTATTATTAATACCATTGCTGGAATGGATACTTTTTTAGCTGATTATATTACGGCTAATCCTAGTTTAGTCGCTGATTTAAAAAAAGATATTATGGGTGTTGGAGTACGTTGGGATAGTTATATGAAGAGACTTAATGATTATAGAGTTAGAGTTTTAACAAATGAAGTGGTTGATTATTTAAGTTCTAGTGATGATTTTATTTCAATAGATTCAGATTTGGTTATAAAATATACAGCAATTAGATTAGGATGTGAAGATGAGTTTAAGAAGAGAATGGAAACTTATCCTGAAGATATTGATGTATCAGTACTTGGAAAAACAAATAATTTATCTTTACATAGAGCATTAGATTTTGCTTATAAAGTTGGCAATGAATTATTTTCTGTTGATGTTATAGAAGAAAAACGTGATGATTATGATATAAAGCAAGATAGTGGTGGACAGGAAAGCAAAGCAGAAATTATAAAATTTCCTAGTATTAGGTAAAACTTTGACATATAATATAGAAATCTAGGAGCTAAAGTTCCTTTTTTCTTTGGAGATGAGGAGAATTTTATGAAATTTATGGCTATTAAAAAAGTTAGTATTTGGGGGATGATTGGAAATGTCTTTTTATTTATAATTAAAGCTATAGTAGGATTTATTACGGGAAGTCAAGCCATGCTTGCAGATGCATTTAATAGTGCTTCAGATATATTTTCATCTATTATGACTTTTATTGGTAATAAAATTGCTTCTAAGCCTAGAGATGATGATCATAATTTAGGACATGGTAAAGCAGAATATATTTATTCAATGTTTATTAGTATTGCGATGGGATTAATGAGTATAAAAGTTATTATTTCAGCTATTAAGACAATTCTTTTAGGTGAAAAGTTTAGTTTTTCTATTTGGTTAGTTGTTGTATGTATTATAACTATTATAGTTAAATTTATACTTTATATTTATGCCAATGGAGTATATAAGAAACATAAGAGTTTGCTATTAGAAGCTAATGCTAAAGATCATAGAAATGATTGTATTATTACTAGTTTGAACTTAGTAGCGTGTTTGTTAAGCTTAGAGGGAATATACTTTGTAGATAGTGTTGTTGGTATAGGTATTTCTATTTGGATATTTATTGTAGCTTTAAAGATATTTCTAGAGAGTTATGATGTATTAATGGATAAAGCAATGAATACTATTACTAGGGATAAAGTATATGATATTATATCTAAACATAAAGAAATTAGAGGAGTTAATCATTTTAATGCTACACCTGTTGGATATAAGTATCAGATATCTTTTACAATCTTTGTAGATGGTAATTTATCTACTTTTGATAGTCATAGTATTGCGAATGGATTAGAAAAAGAGATAGACAAGAATATTCCAGAAGTGTATTTAACTGTTATACATGTTAATCCTATAGATGTAAAAAAATAATTTTTATGTTATAATTTAGTAGTTAGGAGATGTTACTATGAATGAAGAATTTGATATTAAAGCAAAAAGGATTAGTATTCTTGATACGTATGGAGAAAACTTTTTAAATAAAAATTATATTACTAATCCGGCCATTGGAAGAGATGCTCAAATAAAGGATTTGATACTTACGTTACTTACTCCAGATAAGTCAGCTGTATTAGTAGGTAAACCTGGTGTTGGTAAAACTGCTATAGTAGAGGGACTTGCTTATAGAATACAAAAAGGTTTAGTACCAGATGCTTTAAGTAATTATCAAGTTATTAAAGTTAATACATCGGCTTTACTTGGAGTAGATCCAACTACAGGGGAAGCTAAAGTACAGACTTTAATAGATGAGTTAAAGTCTAGAACTAATTTAATACTTTTTATAGATGAGATACATACTTTAGTTGGTAAGGGTGAATCTTTAGACTTTGCTAATATGTTTAAACCGGCTCTTGATCGTGGAGATATTAAAGTAATTGGTGCTACTACTACTGATGAGTATGAAAGATATATTTTAAGAGATAAGGCTTTTGTTAGACGTTTTCAAAAGATAGATGTAGCAGAACCTACTAGAGATGAGAATGTAGAAATACTTATTGGTACTTTACCAAAGATAGAGAAGAGAACTGGAGCTAAGTTAATGTATTCTTCTTATGTACAAAGAAAAATAATGGAATTTATTACAGATATTACTAGTGAATATAAAAGAATATATGAGATTGGGTCTAGATATCCAGATGTATCTTTAACTATAGTACAAAATGCTTTTTCTAATGCTTTGTTTGATAATAGAAGAGAAGTTAATATTATGGATATAAAGACTGCTATTGATACTAGTAAGAATATTTATGAAGATGTTAAAAGAAAGTCTGAACCAGTATTTAATACAATGTTTTCTGATCAGATAGCTGAATATAATACTAGTCATGATATATATGAGAAGTTAGGGGAAGATTAAATTCTTCCTTTTATTGTGCTTTTATATTTGATTTGCCAATTTTTTTTAAATATCATATAATATTATTAGAATGAAATTAGAAAGGTTGTATTTTTCATTTGAGCGCCAGATCCTATGAGGATGACGAGGTTAGTAGTTTATCGAAATATTCGGCGGATTCTACTACGGATTTAAGTTATTCGTTAGATATATTTTAAAAAGTAAAATCAAGATTACAACAAAGAAATATATCAGAACTATTTTTATATTAAGGAGATTTTACGTATGTGTGGAATAGTAGGTTATATAGGTTTTAGGGAACCTAAAGATGTACTTGTAGAGGGACTTAAAACATTAGAATATCGTGGATATGATTCTGCAGGTATTGCTTTAAAAAATGATACCTCGGTTCAAATTATAAAAGAAGTAGGAAGAATAGCTTCTTTGGAGGAGAAGATTAATAAAGAAAAGTTAATTGATTCTCATATAGGTATTGCTCATACTAGATGGGCTACTAATGGTGGTGTTACTGAGGTTAATGCTCATCCTCATACTGTGGGAAGAGTTACATTAGTTCATAATGGTATAATTGAAAATGCTATGGAGTTAAAGAAAAAGTTAAGTGGTGAAGGAGTTTTATTTAAGACTGAGACGGATACTGAGGTGTTGACTGCTTTAATTGACTATTATTATGATAATGATCCAATTATGGCAATTGAGAGGGCTATTAATGATGTTAGAGGATCATATGCCTTAGCAATTATTTTTAAGGATCAAGATAAGTTATTTGCAGTTAGAAAAGATTTACCTTTAATAGTTGGGTATGGAGATAAAGAATATTTTGTAGCAAGTGATATTTCAGCAATTATTAATTATACTAATAGATATTCTTTATTAGATGAGAATGAGATTGTTACTTTAGATTTTAATGGTATTAAGATTGTTAAAGATGGGAAGGAAATAAAAAAAGAAATATTAGTTACGGAGTTAACAGCTGAGTCTAAAGAAAAGTGTGGTTATGAACATTATATGTTAAAAGAGATAATGGAAGAGCCTGTTGTACTTGAGAAGACTTTAAAACCTTTTATAGATAATTTTGATAATATATTTGATGTTAGTGGATACGAAGAGATTCATATTGTAGCATGTGGATCGGCTATGTATGCTGGTATGATTGGAAAAAGTTTAATAGAGGAAAATGCTAATATTAGAGTTTTATGTGAAGTTGCTAGTGAATATCGTTATAAAAAGATTCTTTATGATAGAAAGACATTAGTTGTAGTTATTTCACAATCAGGAGAGACAGCTGATACAATTGCTGCTATGAGGAAAGCTAAGGAAAATGGAGCTTTGACTTTAGCAATTGTTAATGTTAAGGAATCAACTATTGCTAGAGAAAGTGATAGACAAATATTTATAGAAGCTGGTCCAGAGATAGCTGTTGCTACTACGAAAGCTTATATTTTACAAGTTGCTGTTATGGCACTACTTGCTTGTAGAGTGGCTGGCAAAAAAGATATAGTTGATGAGTTGAAGAGATTACCACGTTTATTAAAAGAAGTTGTAGATAAAAGGGATACTTATTTAGAAATAGCTAAGAAAATTAGTGATAGAGAAGATATATTCTTTATAGGAAGAAAAATTGATTATGCTATTTCTTTAGAGGGAAGTTTGAAACTAAAAGAAGTATCTTATATACATAGTGAGGCTTATCAGGCAGGAGAATTAAAACATGGAACTATTTCTTTAATAGATAAAGGTACACCTGTTTTTGCAATTGTTACTGAGGATGATATTAGAGAAAAGACAATTTCTAATATTTGTGAAGTTAAGGCTAGAGGTGCTATGATAATAGTTGTTAGTAATGAAGATGGGTTTGAGTGTGACTATTTAATTAAAGTACCAAGAGTTAGTGAATTTTTACAACCAATACTAGTAGTACCTTGTTTACAATTAATAGCATATGAAGTTGCTAAAATAAGAGGCTGTGATATTGATAAACCAAAAAATTTAGCGAAAAGTGTAACAGTTGAGTAAAATACGTTGGGATTACTTTTAAAGTAGTCCTTTTTTATTGATAAAAAAACTAAATCTTTGTATAATTGATATGATAGGGAGATTTGATTTAATATATGGATAAGAATAATTTTAACATTAAGAAGTATATTGAAAAAATAAAAAAGTCAATTAAGAAAGTGACTTATCTTTTGCGTGGGAACAAGTTTAAAATTTCATTTTTGGGTATTTTTACTATATGTGTTTTAATTTTATTTATTTCTAATTCTTTTGCAGTAGAAGTACCAGTAGAGACTACTTCGTTTACATCTAGTGATATTAATTATGATAGTGGAGAGAGTGGTGCTTGGAAGATTACTAGAACAGCTAGTTGGATTTCTAAAAATAAAGCTAAGGTTGTTTATGATTTAAAAACTAATCCTAGTGAAACTTCTCTACCTGTTGATTATATATTAGTTGTTGATGGTTCGTTAAACGAGCATGATGCATCATTTTCAGCTCCACTTAAAACATTGCTTAATAATATGCATTACTATAATAATATAAGTAATAGGGTTGCTGTAATTGGATTTAATGATAAGGCGGAAATTTTAACTGGTTTTACAAATGATGAGACTGGTACTAATACAGTACTTGATAATTTTCTTTCTACTTCTGCTTATGCTAAAAAAGAGATAAGTTATTATGCAGCTTTTAAAGCTCTTTCTGAATTTATGGAGAATTATACTTCAGATGGAGCAGATATTATCAAAGTTATTTTTGTAACTGATGGAAAACCAGTTATTGATTCTCCTAAAGAGGTTAGTCTTTATCAAGATTTAAAAGAAAAATATCCAGAACTTTCTGTTTTAGGAATACAATACAGCATGGGAAATGAAGTTGTTGATGCTATTAAAAATGTTAGTGATGCACAAGTAGTTGCTGATAAAGATAATGTTTGGGATGTTATTCCTAATATTTATCTTGGATATGAAAATGATAATTATGATAGTTTTGTATTTGATGATTATTTTAGATCTCCGTTTACTGTTGATGAAGTTTCTGTGACAAGGGGTGTAGCTTCAATAAACGATGAATATTCTGTTGAGTGGAATTTGAATGATAGTTCACAATTTGTTGCTGGGGCAAGTGCTAGAATGACTGTTTATTTTAATGTTTCTAATGAGTATACAGTTGGCGATATTATTCCTATTTCTGATACAACTATTGTTAATTATTCGTTTGCAGGTGGTGAGAAACAAGATAGTGATACTAATTCTCCAACTCTAGCAACAGGATTTAAAGTTAATTATGATAGTAATGCACCGTCTGGATGTGTGGTTAGTAATATGCCTAGTTCTGATGTTGTTGGTATATATAATATAGTTAGGCCAACAACTGTTGTTCCCAAATGTAAAGGTTATTTATTTAAAGAATGGAAGCTAGTTACTTCTAATATTACAACTAATAATGATGATTCGTTTAATATGCCATATAAAGAGGTTACATATAAAGCTACTTGGGCTAAGGCTAGTTTAAATAAATCTGCAGAAGGTACAATTGCTGAAAAAGCTACTTTGTATGGAGTTTTAAGAGATGAAGTTTCTAATGGTGGTGTTGCTAAAGAGTATACTGGTAAACATCAAGATAGTGTAGATGGTTCTGGTAGTAGCAAGATTTATTATTATACAGCTAGTAATGATACTGATGGTACAACGGTACTTAGTAAAAATAATGTTGTGTTTGCTGGTATGTGTTGGCAGATGATTAGAACTACTGATACTGGTGATGTTAGAATGATTTATAATGGTGAGGTTGATTCTAATGATGGTTGTGGAACTGATAGAAAAAATCATCCTAATTATTCTGGTATTGAAGAAATTACTTTAAATGCTAAACATAAGTATTCTACAGATTATAGTTATAATAAGACGTTAAAGAACTTTAAAGTTGCTGGCGATTTAGTCACAGTTGATACTTCTAATCCTTCTTCACTTATTGGTACATATACATGTCTAAATTCACATAAAGCAGTGTCTTGTAGTACTTTGTATCAGGTTTTATATGTTGAAGATTCAAAGATTTATGCTGCTGCTATTAAGAGTTCTGATAATTATAATTCGATTGGTTCATCTGTGTTTAATAATGTATATGGATATAATTCAGAAATGGGCTATATGTATAATGGTAATTATCCTGGTAATACATACGAAATTTCAAATATTGAAATAAAAAAAGAACAGATAGATTTTAATGCTGGTACTTATTGTCAAGCAGTTACTTATAATACTTCTACTAAGACTTATAGTTGCGATGGTAATCCTTCGTATTTTTGGGAGGTTGGTGGTGATGATTTCAGAAAATCACTTGTACATAATTATGTAGTTTCTGATAATAATCCTTCTGTTGTTAGATATATGATTGGAATAAATATTGATGATAATGATATGACTAATTCTTATTACTATTATATTGAATTAACTGATGGCCAAATTATGGATGATTTTTATGTTTATGGTGATGGTTATACGATTAATGATGATGGCACTTATAAGATTACTAATCCAACACTTATAACAAAAAGAGATTTTTATTATAGTTATTCAGATTATAAAGGAAAGTATTTTGGAGAGGATTTACAGATAAGAGAAGGTAACTATAACAGTACTAGTTATGATGGTTATAAGAATGGGGGATTAATTAATACTAATAGGGTTAGTTCATTATTTTATAATTTAAGTTCTGGTGGTAGTAGTTTAACTGCTAGTAATTATCAAAGTTACTTAGCTTTTTCGACTATTTCTAAAATTCCTAAATTTTCTAGTTCTGTTACTTATGGTAATGGTAAATACAAACTTAGTGGTACTGTTACTAATATTGGTTTATATGATACTTCTAATATTTCAAAAATAAATAATACTCATTATACTTGCTTTACTGCTGGTGATGAATGTAGTTCTGTTTATTATGTATATTATACAAGTGGAAATTATATCTATTCTATAAAACTTAATAGTGGAGAAGATATTTCTAAGGCTTTAGTTAATATGTTTAATTCTAGTGATACTAATAGTAAGGATTCTATTATTAAACAACTTGTTGAGTCATGGTATGCACATAGTCTTAGCAGTTATACAAGTTATTTAGCTGATACTGTTTATTGTAATGATCGAAGTATTAAGAGTTTAGGTGGTTTTAATCCTAGTGGTGGTAGTTTGTATTCTCCTTTAACGTTCAATGGTACTTCTAATACAAGTTTGCTTTGTTCAAATGAAGCTGATAGATTTAGTGTTAGTAATAGTGTGGCACCTTTAAAGTATCCAATTGGCTTATTATCGGGAGCAGAGGCTAATTTACTTGGAAATAACAAAGTTAGGGCTTCTGGTAGTAAATACTGGCTTATGAGTCCAAGCAGTTTAACTGGTACTTCGATTGGACAATTTGTTGTAGAGGCAACTGGAACTTTGAATAGTACTGTTTCTATAAATTCTAGTAATTATATTAGACCTGTTATTACGTTGAAGGGAAGTCTAACTTTAGTATCTGGAGATGGAAGTGTGACTAGTCCATATGTGGTTTCTACTAATTAGTTTATAAGACAAAGAAGTTGTTCTTTGTCTTTTTCATTTACTTATTGATAATTTTATCTTATAATTCTTATGAGGTGATTTCCTTGCAAATATTAGATGGAAAAGAAGTAAAACGTATTAAGTTAGAAGAATTGAAAAATGAAGTTTTAAAATTAGATAGGCCTTTAGGATTGACGGTTATTCAAGTTGGAGATGATTCTGCTAGTAATATTTATGTTAAACAAAAGTCTAAGATGGCTAGTAATTTGGGGGTTAATTTTAATCATATAAAGTTAGAAGAAGATGTTAGAGAAGAAGAGATTCTTAAGATTATTGATGATCTTAATAGAGATAATAATGTTGATGGTATTTTAGTACAAATGCCTCTTCCAGAACATTTAAATTCTAGAGTTATACAAAATGCTATTAGTCCTTTAAAAGATGTCGATGGTTTAACTGATATTAATATGGGAATGCTTGTTCATAAGAAGAATTGTTTAATACCTTGTACACCACTTGGAGTAATGGAATTATTAAAGTATTATAATATTGATGTTGCAGGTAAAAATGTTGCTATTGTTGGTAGAAGTGATTTAGTTGGTAGACCGATGGCTGAGGTTATGATAAATAGTGATGCTACTGTTACTTTGTGTCATTCTAAGACTAATAATTTAAAAGATATTACTAAAAATGCAGATATTTTAGTAGTTGCTGTTGGAAAGGCTAAATTAATTACTAGTGATATGGTTAAGGATGGGGTTGTTGTTGTTGATGTTGGAATTAATAGATTAGAAGATGGTAGTTTATGTGGGGATGTAGACTTTGATGATGTTTCTTCAAAGTGTTCATATATTACTCCTGTACCTGGTGGTGTTGGACAGATGACTGTTTTAGAACTTGGTTATAATACTTATAAAGCTTATTTGTTAAGACAAGAGAAAAGAGTACTTTAGATAGTACTCCTTTTTTAGTGACAACAATTGTTTTTAGAGTTACCATTACCTGTGTTCCAGAATAGAACAAAGAAAATAATTAGAATAATAATTATAATCCAAAACCAGTTTGTGCCATTGGATTCGTTATAATTGTATGCTGGATATCCGTACATCATAAATATATCTCCTTTCAATATATTATATTTATGGATGTTAATATTGATAATAATGGATACCTAAATAAAAAAGATGTTTTTGCATCTTTAATTAATATCATCAAATAATTGTCTAATATCTATTTCTAGAGCATCGGCAAATTTACCAATGGTTTCTAGTAATGGTGTTTTATCTATTGATAAACATTCTAAATCTCTAACATAGCCGTGTGTAAGTCCAGTTAAATCAGCAAGTTCTTGAAGTGTGTACTTTCGCATTAGACGATATTTCTTTATATTTTTTCTAACTATTAATGATAATTGTTCTTTAGAATATCTACTAGTCAAAGTACATCGCTTCCTTTCTAGTAAAATTATTTCATAAAAAAATCAAAAAATATGTCGTCTGTGTGAAGTTTTTGTGATACAATAATGATAGAAAGGAGTAAAGTTTTATATGAAGACAAAAAAATGTAAACATTGCCAAGAGGAAATTGCTAAAAGTGCAAAAAGATGTCCAAAGTGTGGAGGTAAATTAGGAATGCCAGGTTGGGCTAAGGCTTTAATCATTGTAGTAATTATATTTGTTTGTATTGCTGGATGTGTTAATGGATGTGCTAATTCTGTTAATGATGCTGTTGAAGATACTAAAAATTCTTATAAAGATATAAATGGAAAAACTTCATTTAAACTAAATGAAACATTCCAAAACAAATATGAAAAAATTACAATGATTGAAGTAAATACTAACTTTACTGATTATAGTAAATATTCAAAGCCAAAAGATGGTAGTAAAGTTGTTATGGTGAAATATGAAGTTGAAAATATCAGTGATGAAAATGACGAGTTGTATGTTAGCAGTCTAGACTTTAATGCTTATGCTGATGGTGTTGCTGTTGATTCTTTCTATACTGGAAATGATAATTATAATAACTTAACTGCTACTGTTGGAAAGGGCAAAAAGACTATTGGTTACGTGTCTTATGAAGTTCCTGTAAATGCACAAAAAATAACTGTTGAATATAATGCGAACTTTTGGGTTGATGGTAATACTATTGAGTTTGTTGTTCAATAAAAGTAAAAAACTGGCTAATTTATAGTCAGTTTTATATTGTAATTATTTATGTAAAATTATAATATTTTTTAGTTGTTTTTTTAATAAAAACTTTATTTAATGATTTTAATTATTTTTTTAGTGGACCGTTTTATATAATAAAAAAACTAATCATTTTGATTAGTTTTTGTTTCAAAATATGGGGCGTCGTAAGGGAATCGAACCCTTGCGTACTAGTGCCACAAACTAGCGTGTTAACCACTTCACCAACGGCGCCATGTCACATTTGACTTCTTTATTTTATTATAGATATAGAAAAAAAGCAAGTCTTTTTTATTAATTAGTCCTTTTTTCATGATTTGGGTATTTATCTATACATTAATACCTAGTTAATCATAAATTAAAGAGAAGGGAGATATTATGTATAACTATGATTATTTAAATGATACGATGTATCAAAAGATGAGAATGAATTCTATGCGTAATTTTAATAGAAATAGTTCTTTATTTTCACCTAGTGATGGGTACAATAATGGAAATATGTTTACTAATTTATATAGTCAATATAAAAATTATAGACCAGCTCAATTATCTGGAAATACTGAGAAAGAGAAGATGTTATTAGAAATAGGAAGAATATCTTTTGCGGCACATGATCTTAATTTATATTTAGATTTATATCCAAATGATGAGTCTATGTTAACTTTATTTAATGATTATAGAAAGTCAGCAAATGAGTTAATTTCACAATATGAAGCTAAGTTTGGTCCATTAAATGTTAGTAGTAATAGTTTAGAGAATGGTCCGTTTAAATGGATTAATGGTCCTTGGCCATGGGAGGATATTAATAATGTTTAGTTATAATAAGAGATTACAATATCCAGTTGATATTAAGAAAAAAGATTTAAGAATGGCAAAGTATTTAGTTACACAATATGGTGGTGCTAATGGTGAATTAGCAGCTGCTCTTCGTTATTTGAATCAAAGATTTACAATGCCAGATGAGAGAGGAAAAGCTTTGCTTACTGATATTGGTACAGAAGAGTTAGCACATGTAGAGATGATTTCTACAATGATTTATCAATTAATGAAGGATGCTACTCTTGCGGAAATAAAAGAAGCCGGACTTGATACCCATTATGCAGAACATGCTTATGCTTTATATCCAACAGATGCCAATGGTGTTCCATTTACAGTAGGGTACTTTGCATCTACAGGGGATCCGCTAGCTGATTTATCAGAAGATATGGCTGCTGAACAAAAAGCAAGAGCAGTTTATGAAAACTTAATTGATTTGACAAATGATCCAGATGTTATAGGACCACTATTATGGTTAAGACAAAGAGAAATAGTTCATTATACAAGATTTAAGGAATTGTTTGATTACTATGAGAAGAATATGAATAATAATAGTACTAATAACATGAATAATAGTACTAATACTAATACAACTAATATGATGAATGGTAATATGAGTAATAATCAGTATTTTAATCAGTATGGGCAATTAATGTAAAATGTAGATATTTCTACATTTTTTTATTGGAAAAGTATTGGTGGTCTTGTTATACTTTAAGTATAGAGGTGAGTGTATGGATAAAGATGATTTAGAAAAAACTAAAGAAATTGATACTATTACTGATATATCAGATGAGAAACTTGAAGAGGATTGCGAAGTTATAGATGATGATAAAACTATAGTTGGAGATAAGATAGTAGAAGAAAATATAGTTAATGATAAAGTATTAGAAGATAATAATGATGATAAAGAAAATAAAAGTAAATGTAAGAAGAAAATAATTATTATTTTAAGTTGTTTAATAGTTTTACTTCTTTTGATCTGGTTATGTTTAGATATTAAGAAGAATAAAGATAAAGAAAAAATTAAAGATGATGTTTATAATCAGAGTGAATTAAGTGAGAAAGAGAAAGAAAATAAGATTAAAAGTTATGGTAAAAAATTAGAAAAAGTTATTTCTGATTATTACAAAGAAAATAATGTTCTTTTGAGTTATGATGAGGTGTTAAAACTAATTAAAAATGATGATGATATTAGTTGTTCTATACATGAGATTTATGATGATGGTGGAGTTTATTTAAGTGATTGTTCTTTTGGAGGAAAAAAGACTAAATATTCTTATGGAGAGAAGAGACAAGTTAATGAACCTACTGAGATAGTTGAGGATAATACTAAAATTAATGTTTATATTAATAAGAGTACAGGAAAAGCCACTCTTACTAAGCCAACTAATATTAAAGATTATGATATATATGTAGTTGATTGTGGTAGAATTTATCAGAATGCTACTTTGTTTGAAAATACACAATATGTTTTATATCAAACTAGTGATTATTATATGCAATTAAAGAATTATGTTACTAATAAAAAAATATTAGAAAATGTTTCATATAAAGCTATTTTACCTTTTAAAAATAAAGATGGTTATGATACTAAGTATTTGGCTGTACTTATAGATAATAAATGGGGAATATATAATTTAGATACAGGAAAAGTAATAGTAGCAGCTAGTTTTGATGGATTTTCTATAGGCAGTAATAATAATTCTACTACTGGACCAATGGAGATGATTACTCCGGTTAAGAATAATTTAGTAATTGCTTATAAGGGACAAAAGTATGGTGTTGTTGATTATACTAGTGGAGTTGAAGTTATACCATTTACTTATTCAAATATTAGTAAAGTAGGAGACTATTTATATGCTAGTGTTGAGTATGGATTAGATGGGGTTATATATGATTTAGATGGTAAGTTAGTAATTGATAAGAAATATAATAATATATATGGTATTACTAATGGTAATTATATATTGGTTAATAAAGATAATAGAATAGTTTTAGTTAATATAAGTGGTAGAGTTTTATTTGATTTTGGTGATGCTACTGGATTGGATAAACTTAATTTTATGATAGAGAATAATGGGGAGTTACTTTTCCAATTTCATATTGAAGATGATGTAGAAAATTGTAAAGAATATATTTATAATCTTAGTACTGGTAAGGGTAGTACTGATGAAGTTAGTTGTGGTGGAATTGGGTAAAAAAAAGTTTGTTTTTTGTAGCTATGTGTTATACTTTAGAAGGTGGTAGTATATGACAAAAGTAAAAAAAGATGAGTATAAGATAACAGTGAGTAAGTTTTTTGGACATTTACATGTTGTTAATAAACATAGATTTAAAGTTTTTTGTCTATGTGTTAGAGCTGGTATTCCTTGGAGAGGATTGGTACATGATTTATCTAAGTATTCTTTTACTGAATTTTTAGAAGGCACTAAGTATTTTTCAAAAGATTTTAGTCCGATTATTACTTGTAAAAAAGTTAATGGTTATTCTAAGGCTTGGTTACATCATAAGGGTAGAAACAAACATCATTATGAATATTGGTATGATTATGCTACTATTGATGCTACACCAGTTATGCCATATAAGTATTTTGTAGAGATGGTATGTGATTCTTTAGCAGCTGGTATGACTTATAAAGGAAGACATTGGACTAAGGAATATCAACTCAATTATTGGATGAGAAAAAGAGAAAAAGCAAAAATTAATCCGAAATTAGATTTTTTATTAACTAAGGTTTATACAGATGTTAGTAACTATGGTGTTAATAAAGTTATTAATAGTAAAAATTTGAAAGATTTATATAAAAAATATATTGGGTGATTGAGATGAGAGTATTATTAGTTAATGGTAGTCCTAATAAAAATGGTACTACGAATAGAGCATTAGAAGAAGTTGATAAGGCTCTTAGAGAAAACGGAATTGAAACAGAAATGTTTTGGATAGGGATTAGTCCTATAGCTGGATGTATTGGTTGTAGTAAGTGTTTTAAAAGTAAAAGGTGTATTTATAATGATGTAGTTAATGAATTTTTAGAAAAGGTTGATAATGCTGATGGCTTTGTCTTTGGAGCACCAGTTCATTTTGCGGGAGTAAATGGTAGTATGAATTCTTTTATGGATAGAGTTTTTTATGGTAAAGGTAATTTATTTAAAGGAAAGGTAGCAGCAGGAGTTGCTTGTTGTAGAAGAGCCGGTACGATTGGTGCTTTTGATAGACTAAATAAATATTTTACTTATTCTTGTATGCCTATTGTTTCAAGCAATTATTGGAATGGAGTATTTGGTTTTAATGCATTGGATGCCGAAAAAGATTTAGAGGGATTACAAACTATGAGGGTTCTTGGTAATAATATGGCCTGGTTATTAAAGTGTATTGAGTTAGGTAAGAAAAATGGTATAGAGTTTCCAAAGATGGAGAAGAAAACATTAACTAATTATATAGATTAGAAAGGGTAACCTTTCTTTTTTTGACTATGTTATGGTTTAATGGTATAATATGCAACTAGTAAAGGGGGATTATTATGAGTAGTATTGTTAGTGATACAATTAATAAAGGAATTCCAATTGATGCTCAAATAACTATGTTTACAACGGATTTTTTAAGTCTTTGTGATGATAAAGATAAGGCAATAAAGGAATTAAATAAAGTAATAGATGAAATTACTATGTATTTTAAGAGTAAGATAGAGGATTGTCCGGAGTTTGTAATTGCTCAAACGTTAAGTATTGTTCAAGAAAGAGATTGCTTAACTAAGAAGATTTGTTATTCAGTTGAAGCTTTAGCGGCTACTATTGCTATAGAACTTGGATTAGAGAGAATGCAAATAGTAGATTTGATTGATTTATTTAATAAGGAACATATATTTGAAGATACTATGAAGAAATTAAGACGTATTTCGTCTGAGAAAAAATTTGAAAGAGAGTTTCCGGTTTTATATGATCAATATAAATTATTAGTTACTTATAAAAAGTTAGCACAACGTTATAATCATGTTCTTAATGGTTATACTTCTACTTGGAGAGAAAAATACGAAGCCAGAGTGAAATTAGAAGAGAACTTTGGAAGTAGAGAGCAGATTGAGGAGTTTTTAAAAAGAGCTGATTTGGAAGTTAATCCTAGAAAGTTTGCTAATAAGTGTGCTGATTTATTTGAATTTATTTCATTGAATTTAGATGATGTTGTTCAGTTTATGCATGAGCATCCAATAGATTTGACATTGTTTAGTGAGAAAGAACGAAAGAGATTTGAATTATATGTTGCTAATAGATATTTAAAATATGTTACTTTAGTACCAGATGATGATAAGCAAAAATATTTGTATTATGTTTCTAACTATTTTTTAGAACTTGGTAATAATATTGGTAGTGATGTTTCTATAGATGTTGTTAATAGTGAAAATAAAAAAGTAACTACAGTTACTCCAAAAATATTATTAGAAAAGTATAAGAAAGTATTAATTAGTAATCCAAGTTTAAAGATAGTTAGACTTAAGTCAGTTGATTTTTCAACTATGAGTCCAAAAGAAGTAAAAGAGTTTATGGATGGCTATTTAAAAGAATTATCGGCTAATTGGGAAATAATACCTAAGGGAAGTTTTGAAAGTACTTTTGCAGGTGTTGCTTCTAAGGTAACTTCTAATTTGAGTGAAGAAGAGAAAAAGGCTCAACAAGAGAAGTTGGCTAATCTTTATTTAGAAAAAAAGAGTTTATATGAGTCTTCTGATCCATATTCAATACTGCGTGGAATAAAAACTTTTGATGGATACTATGCTTATGTTTATCCTAATGGGAAAGTTATTTTAGATAAGTATTTTGAAAATGTTTCTACTGGTAGACTTGCTAAAGATAATGCTATTTATGTTATGAATTTTAATGATTTTTATGAGTTGTCACACTTATCTAAGAGAGAACTTATTAATCATCCTTCTTGTTATAGAATTATTCATGCTGGTAATTGGCAAGAAAAAGTAAAAAATATTATTGGTAGTGATGGCGATATAGATGTTTCTAAGTGTAGAAAAAAACTAGTTGAAACAGGAAAAGTTACGAGTAATTAATTATTGATCATTTACTTTTTTGCTTGATTATGGTATAATTAACGGACTATTTAGAGATGGGGGAAAAACAGTGGAGAGTGTAGAGAAGATTATTAATAAAGGTATACCAGTTGATGCACCGGTTTCTTTATTAGCTAGTGATATTTTAAATTTATGTAGTAAAAGCGAAGAATTAAAAGATTCTTTAGATAAAGGTTTAGCAAATTTAATAGAGTTTTTAAAGAGTAAAGTAGAATATTATCCAGATGTAGAAATATTTCAAACACTAAATATTATACAAGATGGTGATAGTGTTAATAAACAATTATGTTTTTCGAAAGAAGCTATTTGTTCAACTATCTTTTATAGTCTTAATATGAGTTTATCATCTGGAGAAGTAGGAGATTTTTTTACTGAAAGTTCTGATTTTAGAGAGAAAATTGCTTTATTAAGAAAAGTATATACAGATAAAAAATTAGCTAGAGAGTTTCCAGTATTGTATCAAAGTTATGTAAGGGCTTTTGAGTTTAAAAAGATTGCTCAGAGAATGAAGAGTTCAATTGGGATGATAGTACTTACCAATAATAATAGAGTAAAATTGGAGGAAACAGTTAAGAAAAGTTCTGGTTCAACTATGAGTCTTGATGATATTTTTAGTATGGCAGATGAGGAGTTGAATCCTAAGAAGTATGCTAATGCATGTGCTGATTTATTTATGTATATTGTTGATAATTTTTCGGAAGTTATGAATTTTTTACATCAAAATCCAATAGAGTTAACAGCTTTATCGAAAGAGGAGTTTAGTAAGTTTGAACTTTATGTTGCTCATAAATATTTAGAATGTGCAGAGATGGTTGATGGAAGTCTTAAACAAAAATATTTATATTATGTTTCTAATTATTTTTATGAGTTAGGTGATGATATTAATAGTGATTTAGAGGTAACTGTTGGAAAATATAAGTCTATTTTTGATAGTATTCCTGATCAAGAAGGATATATTGTTACACAGAAAACATTATTGGATAGATATAAGAAGTTATTAATTAGTAATCCAGAGTTAAAAACTGTAACACTTAAGTCAGTTGATTTTTCTACTATGACACCTAGTGAAGTAGAAGAGTTTATGAGTAGTTATTTGAATGATTTATCGGCTAATTGGGAACTTATTCCTGACAGTAGAGGGTTAGATGAGGCTTTTACAGTAAATGTTTCTAAGAGAACTATAGGAATGAGTGAAGAGGAAAAGGAAAAGTACCGAGAACATTTAATGAATATTTATTTAGAAAAGAAGTCATTTCATGAGTCACAAGATCCTTTTTGTACACTTCAGGGTTTAGGAACTTTTGATGGGTATATAGCGTATGTTCATTCTAATGGATGTGTAGTTTTAGAAAAATATTTTGATAATGTTAATACAGGGCGTGTATCTATGGGAGATGCTATTTATATTATGGATTTTAGTGATTTTCATAGATTATCTCAATTAACTAAGAGAGAATTAATTGATAGTAAACAATGTAAAAGAGTTATACATCGTGGTAATTGGCAAAGTAGAGTTTTAGAAGAAATTAAGTCAAATTCAAGTAAAAGTGATGTTAGTGAGAGTTATAAATCTTTAGTTAAAACTGGTTCTATAGATGGATTTGGTTCAAGTAATGGTTCTAAATAAGTTAATGTAGTTATACTACATTTTCTTTTTATAAATTATTGGCACTCTATATTGACAAGTGCTAAAGTGTGGCGTATAATATATACTGGAAGAGGTGATAGAGTATGTATAATAATTATCAAGAAGAACAAGATGAAAATGTATTAGAAAAATATGGTCGTGATATAACTGAAGCTGCTAAACGTGGCAAGATTGATCCAGTTATTGGTCGTGATGAAGAAATACGTAGTATCACTCGTGTATTATCAAGAAAAACAAAGAATAACCCAGTTTTAATAGGTGAACCTGGTGTTGGTAAAACAGCAATAGTAGAAGGTCTTGCTTTAAGAATTATAAAGGGAGATGTTCCTGCTAGTTTAAAGAATAAAACTATTTGGGAGTTGGATATGGCTGCTTTAGTGGCTGGGGCTAAATATCGTGGTGAATTCGAGGAACGTTTAAAGAAAGTTTTAAACGAAGTTAAGAAGAGTGAAGGCGATATAATCATGTTTATCGATGAGATACATATGATTGTTGGTACTGGTAGAACTGAGGGAGCAATGGACACATCTAATATATTAAAACCAATGCTTGCCCGTGGTGAAATACATGTAATTGGTGCTACTACTTTGAATGAGTATCGTCAATATATTGAAAAAGATGGAGCACTAGAAAGACGTTTTCAAAAGATTAAAGTATCTGAGCCAACTGTTGAGGATACTATTACCATATTACGTGGACTAAAAGAAAGATTTGAAATACATCATGGTGTTACTATTCAAGATAAGGCTTTAATATCAGCTGCTACTTTATCTAATCGTTATATTACAGATCGCTATTTACCAGATAAAGCAATTGATTTGGTAGATGAGGCTTGTGCTACGATTAGAGTACAGATGGATTCTGTTCCAGAAAATTTGGATAATTTAACTCATAAAATTATGAGATTACAAATAGAGAGAGAAGCCATTAAGAAAGAAAAAGATGAGATTTCTAAGAAACGTAGAGAAGAGATTGATGCAGAAGTAGAAAAGTTACAAGCTAAGGAAAAGGAATTAACTGAGGCTTGGAATAAAGAGAAAAACTTAAATGTAGATATTAAGAAGAAAAAAGCTGAAATTGAAGAGGCTAAGTTTGAACTAGAAAAAGCTGAAAACAAATATGATTTGGAAAGAGCTGCAATACTTAGACATGGTGAGATTCCAAGACTTGAAAAAGAGTTGGAAGAGTTAAATAATACTGAGAAGAATAAAATACTTAGTGATACTGTTACGAGTGATGATATTGCTGAAGTTATTTCTAGATGGACTAATATTCCTATTTCGAAGTTAGTAAGTAGTGAAAAAGAAAAATTACTAGCCTTGGAAGATAACATGAAGAAACGTGTTATGGGACAAGATAAGGCTATAAAACTAGTAAGTGATGCTATCTTGAAGTCTCGTGCTGGTATAAAGGATCCTAATAGACCAATTGCTTCATTTATGTTTTTAGGACCTACTGGTGTTGGTAAGACTGAGATTGCTAGAACGCTTGCTTATGAGCTATTTGATGATGAAACTCATATGATTAGAATTGATATGAGTGAATATATGGAGAAGTTTAGTGTGTCTAGATTAATTGGTTCGCCTCCAGGATATGTTGGATATGAAGAAGGGGGACAATTAACTGAAGCTGTTAGACGTAATCCTTATAGTATAGTTTTATTTGATGAGATAGAAAAAGCTCATCCAGAGGTTTTAAATTTACTTTTACAAGTGTTAGATGATGGTAGAATTACTGATTCTAATGGTCGTACAGTTGACTTTAAGAATACAATTATCATTATGACTTCTAATCTAGGAAGTGAACATATTCTAAATGGAGATGCTTCTAAAGTAATGGATGATGTTAGAAATTACTTTAGACCAGAGTTTATTAACAGAATTGATGAAATTATTGTATTTGATCCACTATCAAAAGAAGCAATTAATTCGATACTTGATAAGATTTTAACAGAGATAGAAGGACGTTTAAGTGATGTTCATATTAAGATTGCAATAAGTGATAAGGCAAGACATCAATTAATAGAAGATGGTTATGATGTTAATTATGGCGCTAGACCATTAAAGAGATTAGTAAGTCGTACTATTGAGACTTTACTTGCTAGAATGATAATTGAAGGTAAAGTTAAACCAAAAGATACAGTTTTTGTTGATTATAAAGATGATCAATATGTTCTTCAAACTGAGGATAAGTAATTTTATCCTCTTTTTTTATTATCTTTTTTTTGATATAATTCTTTTTAGAATAGTGAGTGTGATATGATGAAGAAGTTTATTTTAGTTTTGATAGCTTCAGTATTTTTAATTTTACCATTTAGTGTAGGAGCTGTTGACCTTGAGAAGAGTTTTGAGACGAGTTTTGGTTTGGTTAATTCAACGACTAATATTTATTTAATGAATAGTTATGATAATAATGAAAATGTAGATGGATATATTATTTATAATAGTGACTTTCTTATTAAGTATGATTTAAATAACAAAGTTGTTTTAAGTAAAAAGAATATTAGTCCTAGTGATTTAGAAGTTACTAGTAATGGTAATTTAATAATAAAAAGAATAGATGAAAATACTGGTGATATTCTTTGGCAAAGTGAATATGGTGGAAATGGTTACGAGCTATTGTATGATACATTTAATAGTTATGGTAGTGATGGAAAAATAGATGGATATTTTATTTATTTTAGGTTGGTATCTACTGATCTTGAAATTCAGCCCGGTTGTTATATCATGAAGTATGATTTAAATGGAAAAATGGTTTGGATTAAACCATTTAATGATTATTTCTCAGGTTCTGTTTACGCAAAAGACGAAAATGGTGATTTACTTAGTTATTCTAGTGATATGTCTTTTGGTGCATTTTATTGTGTTATAAAGAATGTTTCTCAAAATACTAATGTGAATATTATTGATGCTGGTGGATATTGGGGTCCAACTTTTCTTATTGACAAATTAAATTCAGATAGATTGATTATCATATTTAATGACCATTCTAACGATATTCTTCAGTTTGGTAAATATACTTTAACAGGAGAGAAAATTTCTGTTAAAACTCTTAACATCAGTAATCAAAACTTATTTACTATTCCGATTGATAGTATTACAGTTAATGGAGAATATGATGGATTCATTGTTGGAAATAGTGGTGATTATGGCAATTACCTTCTTAATTTTGATTATGATGGAAATTTGTTGTGGAAAAAAGCACTTTCTTATGCTCCTAAAGCAGTTATTGAAAGTTATGATGAAATTGGTAATTTTAATGGGTATATAGTTATGGGGTATGATTCTAACAATAAGGGCTATGTTACTAAATTCACTTATCCTAAAAAAGTTATTGAAAGTAAAAGTAGTGATGTTGAGGTTTTAGATTATACTTATCCTGGTAAAGTAGTTGCTTTGAAACTTAAAGAAAAAGAAGGATATATTTTAAAACGAGTTATTGTTAGAGATAGTTCTGGTAAGGAAATAGAAATAAGTAGTGATTATACTTTTGTAATGCCAGATGATGATGTTAGTATTGAAGTAGTTTACGAGAAGAGAGAGACTATAATAAATCCAGATACAGCTTCTACTATTAGTGTTGTTTTAGTATTAGTAGCAAGTATTGTAGTTGGAAGTGTTGCTGTTAAAAGTCGTAATTATTTAGAAAGATAGGTTGATAGTATGAAAAGAAATATTTTAATTTTACTTGTTTCAATATTTTTGATTTTGCCATTTAGGGTAGGAGCAATTGATTTAGAAAAAGGAACCCAAGTGTCTCTTGAATCAACTGATAGTAGTTTTAATATGATTTATGACTATGATGATAATGGTAATGTTTGTGGTTATTTAATATATAACACTAGTTATTCTAGGGATGGTTCCTTTACTACTTATATTAAAGTTGATCTTGATAGTAAGATGATTTGGAATAAAAATGGTGATAAGATTACTGATTTTGATGTTTCTGTTGTTAATAATGATTTACTTATTAAGCGTATTAATTCTAATACTGGTGATGTTTTATGGGAGAAAACTTTTGGAGGAAAATTAGGAGAGTATTTAAATAAAGTTTTTAATAGTTATGATGATAATGGTAAGTTAGATGGCGTTATAATTTATTTTACAACTGAATCTTTTGAATTATATGAGCCTGGTACTTATGAGATGAAATATGATTTGAGTGGTAATCTTCTTTGGATGAAGAAGATGAGTTCAAACTCTTTAAAAAATAGTAATAATGAATGGATTAGAGTTTCTACTAATGGACCAATACATGGAATGTATGAAGTAGCATTATTTAATCTTAATACAAATACATCAATGATTCCAATTAGTATAGTTAGTAGTGGAGCTCCTTATTATCTATTTGTCAATGCTTCTAATGAGGTTGTTGTTGCTTATAAAACTTATAATAATCCGATTGTAAAAATTAGTAGAATGAGTTCTGATAATAAAGTTTTACTTACTAAAGAGATAAATAATACATTTATTCCTTATTCTATTGTTAATAGTAAGAACTATGATGGAAGTGTTGATGGGTTAATTATTGCTAGTAATGAAGGTGTTGTTAAGGTTGATAATGACTTTAATGAGGTATCTAGTTTTGATTTATCTTATACAGTTAATAGGATTATTGAAAGTAGAGATTCTAATGGTGATTTCAATGGATATGTTATGATTGGTAGTAATGGGTCTAAATTACTTTTAACTAGTTTTACTTATCCTAAGAGAGTAATTGAGAGTAAAAACACTGATGTAGAAGTTATAGAGGGGGCTTATCCGGGTAATACTGTTACTTTAAAACCTAAAGAAAAAGCCGGATATTTTGTAAAGAGAGTTATTGTTAGAGATAGTTCTGGTAAGGAAATAGAAGTAAGTAATAATAATACTTTTGTAATGCCAGATGATGATGTTAGTATAGAAGTTATTTATGAAAAAAGAGAAACTGAGCCTGTAATAAATCCTAATACTTCTTCTACTATTAGTGTTATACTTGTTTTAGTATCAATAGTTGTCTTTGGTACAGTTTTGATTAGAGTTACAGTTTTAAATAAGTCAATGTAGGAGAAGATTATGAAAACATTAAGGAAAATATTTATTGTTTTATTAGAAGTTGTTCTAGTTTGTTTGATGGTAGTATTTATATTATCTTTTTCAGTACGTGATGCAGTTGTTAAACAAATGAAGAATGTTACTGTTGAAAATGTAAGGGAAGAGATAATTTCTGATGTTGATTCTAATATTAATGATGAAAGTTTTAATGAGTTAGTTAATAATACTGAAGCTGATGCTTTAATTCAAAAATATATTGATTTACTTATTTCTGGTATGGCTGGTAATAATATTGATAGTGATATTAATATAGATGAAGATGTAATTACTTTTATTGATAATAATAAAGAATTGTTAAAAGAAAAATTAGGAGTAAGTGATGAACAATTAGAAGAATTTAAGAAGAGTGAAAACTTAAAAAAAGCTAATGATTATTTTAAGGAAAAAGTACAAGAGGGTAATGAAAGTAATAAGAGTGTAGTAACAACGTTTAGAATATATAATAATTTAATATCTGATAGTTTAAGAATTATACTAGCTATTTCTATTATTGTTTTAATAGTTATTATTGGAATATTAAAGAACTCTTTATTAAGTTTAATTAAAGTGGTGGGTATTGATTTAGTAATTACTGCTATTTTATCTATACTTATTGTGACTATATTAAATTTTATAATTATATCTGTTGCTGATTTAGCAATTACAGTTAACTATAGTTATGGTTTGATTTATGGAATTGTTGCTTTAGTTATTGGAATTATAATGATTGTTAGTAGTAATATTTATAAGAAAATGATGTCTTAGGACATTTTTTTTGTAAAGTTTCTGTAAAGTTTCTCATATGATTAATTGTGTCCTTAAAAATAATTAGATTTTGTGGTATAATCTATATTCTGTTTGGAGGGGATACTTTGAATTTTTATAAATATGTATGTGAAGTTATTTCAAATGTTACTACTATAGATAAAGAATATATATATGTTATTATTTCTACGATTTCGGTATTAGTAATCTTTTATTTATTAAAAAAAATAGGAAGAAAGGTAATACAGAAACTTACAACTGGTAGAAGAGAATTTGTTTCTAATCAGGCTTATCAAGTTGCTTTAAATGTATTAGAAGTTTTAATTCTAGTTATTATTTGGGATGATTATATAAAGGGATTAATGACTCTTATTAGTGTTATATCAGCAGCTATGACTATTGCTTTAAGAGATTTTATACTTAACTTTTTTTGTGGAATTTATATTAAGTTTAAGAAACCTTTTAAAGTAGAAGAACGTATACAGATTGGAGATATAAAGGGAGATGTTATGAGTATTTCGGCTTTTAGTTTTGAAATACTAGAAGTTTCTACTAAAGAAGATAATGGACAGTCTACCGGTGTTGTTATACATTATCCTAATTCAACTATTATATCGGGACCTGTAAAAAATATTAATAAGGGATTTAAATATATTTGGGAAGAAATGACTATAAAAGTTAAGTTAGATTGTGACTTAGCTAATAATAAAAAAGAGATATATAAAATAGTTAATAGTTTGGAGACAGTTAAAAATATTCCAAGAAAGATGAAGAATCAAATAGCTGATGTTAATACTACTAATAGAATTTATTTTAATAAGTTTGATCCAATTATTTATACTAAGATAGTAGATGATCATGTGGAACTTGTACTTAGATTTTTAATGCATCCTAAGAAGGCTAGATATATAGAAAGTGTTATTTGGAATAAGATTTATTTAGCTTATAGAGAAGGAAAAATTAATCTTTATGTTAAAGATTAATTTTTTTCTTTGGTTATGAATAGTTCTTTGTTTTTTAGAAGTCGTTCATTATGAGGTGATATTTCTAAAGCTAGATTTATAAAGTAGATAGCGTAGTTATATTTTCTTTGGTAGAAGTTGCTTATTGATAATAAGTCATAAATAGTTTCATCCCAACAGAATGGTTCATTAATGTATGTTTTCTCATGATGTTTTATTTTTAGGGCTTCTAAACAGTATGTTTCAACGTCTAAATAATTTTCTTCAGAGTAGGCAAGAAGAGCTCTTTCGACATATGGTTCTCTTAAGTATGGAGTTTCTTTTATGGCTTTTTTTAGCCAGAATTTGGCTTCTTCATATTTACCTATGTTTTTATAACATCTACTAATATAACGCATAGAAGCTGATCTTTCATCTTTCCAAGTAGCTTTCTTTAATTCTAAGTGTTTTTTTAGAGTTTTAATACTTTTTTTCCAGTAACCATAATACATATATTCTCGTCCTAGATAGTGCATGTTGCGGTCGTTTGTAGGATCTTCTTTTACAGATAATTCTAAAAGAGGTAAGTAGGAATTACGACTTTTAGTTGAATCTGGATAATGATTTAGAGTTAGATTATCTATTGTTATAAAGTTTTCTTGTGTAGTAGAATTTAGCACTTCGTGGACGGGGTTAATCCAAGTATAGTTTTTTAGTATGTGTATTTTATCGGAATAGAAAGAAATTATAGGTTTATTGTTTTCATCTAGTTTCCAGTTATAAGTATATCTTGCTCTCGTTGTATTTTCTTGCCAAGACTTTTCTAGTTTTTTTCGCCAACCAGGTTCAAAAACTTCGTCTAAGTCTGTACAAACACAAATGTCGGTATCTTCTGGTAGGAGTTTTAAAGATTCATTTCTAGCTACATCAAAGCGCCAAGGAGTTATTACTTTTTGTTTTACATTTACATTATTTTCTTTTAAGAGTTTTACAGTATTATCAGTGGAACCAGTGTCTAGAACATAGATTTCATCAGCTTCTTTCATGGAGTTTATCCATCTTTTAACAAACTTCTCTTCATTTTTAGAAATAGTGTATACACAAATTTTCATATTTTTTCCTTTCTTTTAGATAATTTGGTGTAAAATTATTTATTTTTTTTCAATTTATGGTATCATTATATTAGATGATAGGAGGTTGACTTTTATGAAATGTGTAAAAATAAAAGGTGTTAAAAAATTTGAAATTGGTGACATACCTGAACCTGTTTCACAAAATGGTAGTGTTCTAATAGATGTAAAAAAGTGTGGTATTTGTGGTTCTGATATTCATTATTGGGATGCTGGTGAGCCTGTTGGTTTAGTAATGGGACATGAGTATTGTGGTGTTGTTACTAATCCTGGTGCTAGGGATGATTTAAGAGTTGGTGATAGAGTAACTGCACTTCCAATTTCACCATGTGGTCATTGTAGTGCTTGTCTTACAGGAAATCCCCAATATTGTCCTGAAACTTGGACTCATGCTACGGGTCTTTCTTTAACAAATCCAGGTGCTTTAGCGCCAAGGATGGCAATTAGACCGGATATGGTTTTAAAAGTTCCTGATAGTGTTAGTGATGAAGAAGTTGCAATGGTTGAGCCTTCAGCTGTTGGATTACATGCAGTTCATTTAGCTAATATTAAAGTAGGAGAAAAAGTTTTAGTTATTGGTGGAGGAATTATTGGTTTAGTTTCTGCTATGTTTGCTAAAATGGAAGGAGCAAGTTATGTTGCTTTATCTGAAACTAATGATGCTCGTGGTAAGAAGAGTATTCGATTAGGTGTTGTTGATGAATGGTATGATGCTAAGGATACTAAGATGTTAGAACGTGTTTTAGCAAAGACTAATGGAGGTTTTGATGTAGTAATTGATTGTTGTGGTAATTCTCCAGCTGTTAGTTCGGCTTTAATGGCAGTTAGACCTGGTGGAAGAGTAGTTTTAGTTGGAGTATCACTAGGTACAGTTACAATTCCTACAGTAGTTGCTGTTATGAGAGAGTTAACAGTTATGGGCTCAATTGCTTATACAAAAGAAGAATTCCAAACATGTATTGATTTAATGGCTGGTAAAAAAATAGATACATTAAAATTTGTTGATGATATAGTTAGTTTAGATGAAGTTCAAAAGGCATATGAAAGATTAACATCTGGAACTGATGATGCAGTTAAAATATTAGTTGATCCTAATAAATAGATAGATGGTGATATAAATGAAATTTGATGAAATGATTTCTAATAAAAATGCTACTAAAAAGGTAAATACTTTAAAAATTGTGATTATTGTTGTTGTTGCTATTACGATATTTTTAGTTTTATATTTTATTTTAAAGGGTGTACTTGGTGGTAATAAGCCTGAAGTAAAAGAAGAAAAACTTGATACTAATAGTCGTTTAGTACAAAGTTTATATACTAGTGTACATGATTTTAAATCTACATCACCATACTGGATGTATGGAGGAGAAAGAAGTAGTATTATTGCTGATATGACAGAAACTAATAAAATGGTACTTGCTTATTTAAATCTTAAAGCGTCTGATTTTTTAGAAGCAGATGATTGTACTACTTTAACACAAGAAAATAGTTATGGAAAACTTGTATGTAGTGATAAAACAATTATAAAAAGAGAAGATGTAGAACGTTCATATAAAGAGGTGTTTGGAGATCAGTTTACAATGAGTACTGGTAATATAAAAGTTAATCCAGAAAATGATACTTATATTTATGATGATACGATAGATTCTTATGTTTTATATTCAAAGAATAGTAGTAAAGAAAAATTTTCAAAAGATTTCAAATATAACTATGATATTTATCAAGCTGAAAGAGAAGGAGATACTATTAGAATATATGAATCATTAGAAGTTATTAATAAAGCTGGTGAGACTGTTGATGAGGCTAAGTATCTTTATACATTTAAATTAGCTAGTGATAATTTATATAGTTATTATAGTATTGAACAAGTTAAGTAATAGAAAAGAACAGTTTTTATAAACTGTTTTTTTGTGTGACTTTTCAAAAAGCTAATTGTCTAATAAATGTTTTTCTGATATACTTTATATATAGTAGTAGACTCGGAGGTATGGTTTATGAAGAATACTAAGAATAATTCAAATAATTTTGGATATGCTGAGGTAGTAGGAACTTGTATTATGATTCTATCTAGTGCATTTTTTATAGCTGCTATTTTGATGTCAGTATTTAGTTAGACTTAAAAAATACTTAGTAGACGACAAGTTAACTAATAATTTACAATAAGACTGGTAATAGTCTTTTTCTTTTGATAAAATTAATTTGTAGTATATAGAAAGGTTGTTATGGATAATAGTATTTTAGTTATACAAAAGTATTTAAAAAAGAAAAAAGAACGTGTTTTGTTAGATTTATATATTAGAGATTATAATAAGTCTAATTTTTATATTGCATTGGTATTTAATAAGAGAATAGAGAAATTTAAGGTTTTATTTGTTCCTTTAGATGTATGTGAGAATAAATATATAGATGATTATGTTTGCTATCAATTTATTGATATTTCTTCTGTTAATTATATTTTGAATACAATTAATGATAATGATAAATTAATTAGAAATGATATTTTTAGAAATAAAATTAACAAGTATATTAATAGTTATTATATTGAGATTAATACTCATATTAATAAACGTGATTATAAATTTGTTACGACTAGATATATTCCAAGTGAATGGCTTTTTATGTTTGATGTTATTGTTACTTTATTTGAGAGAATTCCATCTTTTATGAATGAATTATGTAGAGAAATATTAGCTGTTTTTAGTAATTCTAATGAGGCTATTGATTATAAATATTCAATTGATTTTGATTTAGTTAATGATGATTTTAGTACTTTATTATTTGATACTAGTGAAGTACATGAAGTTTTATTTTTAGAGTTTATTGGAGGAAAGTATTTTGCAATAGTAAATAATGTTTTGGTAGTTGTTGAATACAATCCTAGAAAGATACTTAATTTATATTGTTCTAGTGATGATGATAGTTATATTTATAGTGTATTAGTTGCAATTAGAAATAAAAGTTATAAGAAGTTTTATAAGTTAATGGTAGTTGATGATAAGCATGATTTTGAAGTAGGGGTTGCTGAATACTATTTATGTTATGGATTAGAAAAGAATAAGTTCTTAATTATTTCTGGTGATAAGTTAGAGACTTTGGATAAGAGTTTGTATGATGATGGTTTGATAAAGATATTGGATAGTGATTTAGAATTAGATGAGAAATTAGGAAAGATATAACTTTTTTATATTTTTTCTTTTTTTGTTTAAATTGGCACTCATTGTTGACAACTGCTAAAAATAGTGTTATAAATAAATTGTGAACAAAATTAAGGAGATGATTTGTTTGGAGAAACATGAATTTAAGTCTGAATCAAAGAGACTTTTAGATTTAATGATTAATTCAATTTATACTAATAAAGATATATTTTTAAGGGAGTTAATTTCTAATGCGTCTGATGCACTAGATAAGTTATATTATCGTTCTTTAACTGATAAAGATGTTAAAGTTAAAAGAGAAGATTTAGGTATTTTACTAGAGAAAGATGATGAAAAACGTACTTTAACTATTTCTGATAATGGTTGTGGTATGACTAAAGAAGAGTTAGAAAATAACTTAGGTACAATAGCAAAGTCTGGAACACTTGCTTTTAAAGAAAATATGAGTAAGGAAGAGAAAACTAATATTATTGGACAATTTGGTGTTGGTTTTTACTCAGCTTTTATGGTTAGTGATAAGATAACTGTTACTTCTAAGTCAATTGATAGTGATGAGGCTTATACTTGGGAAAGTGAAGGAGCAGATGGTTATACTATTAAGAAAGCAAAGAAAAGTGATAATGGTACTAAGATAATTTTGCATATTAAGGAAGATACAGAGGAAAATGATTATTGTAAGTACTTAGATGAATATCAAATTAAGGGATTAGTTAAGAAATATTCTGATTACATTAGTTTCCCTATTAAGATGGAAATTACACATCATGAGTTAAAAGATGAAGAGAAACATGAGTATGAAGATAAAAAAGAAATAGAAGTATTAAATAGTATGGTTCCTATATGGAAGAAGAGTAAGAGTGAAGTAAGTGATGCTGATTATGAAAACTTCTATATGGATAAGTTTAATGATTTTGATAAGCCATTAAAAGTAATTTCTTCTTCAGTAGAGGGAATGTGTTCTTATAAATCGTTATTATTTATACCTAGTCATGCACCATATGATTACTATACACAAGATTATGAAAAAGGACTTAGTTTATATGCTAATGGAGTATTGATAATGGATAAATGTGCTGATTTATTACCAGATTACTTTAGTTTTGTTAAAGGCGTTGTAGATAGTGAAGATTTATCATTAAATATTTCAAGAGAGGTATTACAAGAGAGTCATAACTTGAAATTAATTGCTAAAAATATTGAGAGTAAGATTCGTAAAGAATTAGAAGATATGTTAAAGAATGATCGAGAAAATTATATTTCATTCTTTAAGACATTTGGTGTTCAATTAAAGTATGGAGTTTATAATAACTTTGGTGCTGATAAAGATAAGTTAAAAGACTTAGTTATGTTTTATTCAGCTAAAGAAGAAAAACTTGTTACTTTAAAAGAATATGTTGATAATATGAAAGATGGGCAAGAAAAGATTTATTATGCAGCTGGTTCATCTATTAAGAAAATTGATGCTATGCCTAATGTTGAACAAGTAAAAGATCATGACTTTGATATTTTATACTTAACTGATTATGTAGATGAGTTTGCAATTACAGCTATTCAAGAATATGAAGGTAAGAAGTTTGCTAATGTTGAAAATGAGGATTTGGGACTTGAAAGTGATGAAGAAAAAGAAGAATTAAAGAAAGTAAATGAAGATAATGTTGACTTATTAAAACATATGAAGGAACTTATTGGAGATGTTAGTGAGGTTAAGTTTAGTAATAAATTAAAGAAACATCCAGTATGTTTAACTACTAAGGGAGATGTTTCAATAGAAATGCAAAAAGTATTTGATGCTATGCCTAATGATATGGGAATTAAGGCACAACAAGTACTTGAAGTAAATGAAAAACATCCAATAGCTGATAAATTAAAAGACTTATATTCAAGTAATAAAGAAGAGTTTGATAAATATACAAAGATTTTATATGCAGAGGCTAAAATGATAGCAGGACTTCCAATAGATAATCCAACAGAGATTAGTTCATTAATTTGTGAAGTAATTGCTAAATAGATGTAAAGGAGCAAATGGTGTTTTGATCATTTGCTTTTTTTCTTGAATAAAAATATTTTATCGATTATACTTGTATTAAGATAAGGAGAGAGTTATGAAAAGAAGTTTTAAGATTTTAAAAGTGCTATTTGTAGCGATAATAGCATTTACGTTGACAGGATGCGTAAAATTCAATGCTACAATGGAAATTAGTAAGAATGGGAAAATCAATTATAATATTTTGTATGCAGTTAATAAGAGTTTATTAAATGGAGAAAGTTTACTTACAGATGAAGATAAGAAGAATCTAGAAGAACAAGGTTTTAAAGTAGAAGATTATGCAGATGATAGTATGGAGGGAGTTAATCTTACTCTTAGTAATTTAGATATTAATAAAGTTAGTAGTACAGATAAAAATGTTTTATATGATTTATCAGGACTTACAGATGAAGATAAAGATGCTAAAATATTTTATGTAGAAAAAGGATTATTTAAAAATAAATATACTGCTAAAATAAAGTTTGATACAAATGATTCAGATATAGGTGATACTGATGATGATTCAACTGATGGTGATTATAGTTATAGAGAAGATGATTATACTGATGTAGATAGTGATTATGATGATTCAGATGATGATGGAAGTTTTTCTTCAGATGATTTTTCACAATATATGTCTAATATGGAAATGAAGTTTGTAGTTAAATTACCATATAAAGCAATTAGTAATAATGCAACTAGTGTAGATAATGATGGTAAGAATTTAACTTGGGATTTAACTAAGACAAGTGATTTAGAAAACTTAGAGTTTGAATTTGCATTATATAATACAACTAATATTATTATATTTGTAGTTTTAGGAGTTGTAGTTATTGGAGGAGTTATTTTCTCAGTAATAAATAAGAAAAATAAAGGTAAAAAAGAGACTAGTCCAGTAAATCAAGAGAATGTTAATGATACAGTTAATAATACAAATCAAAATATTAATACTTTCCCAGTAGAAAATAATAATGTAGTAGCAGCTGCTAGTAGTGTTGATGATAATAAAGAAGTAGTTAATAATGATGTTTCATTAAAAAATATTCCAGAACCTAAGATTGATATAAATAATAATAGTACTATTGGTAGTAATGAAGATAAAGCTATTATTTAGACTTTGACGATAAGATAAAGATGAAAAATATCTTTATCTTTTTTTGTGTTTGGGCTATAATATATTAAGAATAGGAGGGTGTTTATGCCGGTGTTATCTAGAAAAGAATTAAATTTAATGAATAAGTATTTTAGGGCATTAAATTATTTGTCTGTTGCTCAATTATATTTGTTAGATAATCCTTTAGTTAGACGAGGACTTGTTATAACTGATATTAAACCTAATGTAGTTGGGCATTGGGGTACTGCTCCTGGACAAAATTTTATTTATATGCATTTGAATAGAATTATAAAGAAATATGATTTAAAAATGATATATTTATCAGGTCCTGGACATGGTGGTCAGGCTATGATTGCTAATAATTATTTAGAGGGAGTATATACTAAGTTTTATCCAGAAATAACTGAGGATGAGGCAGGTCTTAAAAAGCTATGTAAACAATTTAGTTTCCCAGGGGGAGTATCATCACATGTTGCTCCTGAAACTCCAGGATCTATTCATGAAGGTGGAGAATTAGGATATAGTTTATCACATGCAGCTGGTGCTGTTTTAGATAATCCAGATTTAATAGCAGCTTGTGTTGTAGGAGATGGAGAAGCTGAGACTGGTCCTTTAGCGACTTCTTGGAATATAAATAAATTTTTAAATCCTAAGACTGATGGTGTAGTATTACCAATTTTACATCGTAATGGGTTTAAGATTGCTAATCCTACTATCTTTGGTAGAATGAGTGAAGAAGAGATGGAAGACTTTTTCTATGGACTTAGTTGGAAACCATATTTTGTTTCTGGATCTGATCCAATGAAGATGCATGAGAAGATGGCTGAGACATTAGAAAAGGTTGTTAAAGATATAAAGAAAATTAAGAAAACTGGAACTGGTAATTATCCAATGATAGTTTTAACTACTCCAAAGGGCTGGACTGGTCCTAAAGAAGTAGGAGCTAAGAGAATGGAAGGAAGTTTTAGAGCTCATCAAGTTCCAATTCCAATAACAAGAGATAATCCTGAGAATATTAAAGTAATAGAAAAGTGGTTACTAAGTTATCATCCAGAAGAGTTATTTGATGCGAATGGTAGACTTATAAAAGAACTTAGAGAGTTGTGTCCTACACCAAGTAAATGTATGGGAGCTAGTAATTATGCTAATGGAGGATTGTTATTAAAAGAGATAAATACACCTAATTGGCAAGATTATGCAGTTGATGTTAAGACTCCAGGGTGTATAGTTGGACAAGATACGATGGAACTTGGTAAATATATAAGAGATGTATTTGTATTAAATAAAGAGAATAAGAACTTTAGAATATTTGGACCAGATGAGGCTTTATCTAATAGATTTAATCATGTATTTGAAGTTGAAAATAGAACTTGGAACTTTAAGAATATTAGACCAGATGATGAGTATTTATCTAATACTGGTAGAGTAATGGATTCATACTTATCTGAACATTTATGTCAAGGTATGTTAGAGGGATATTTACTTACTGGTAGATATGGTTTTATTCATAGTTATGAAGCGTTTGTTAGAATAGTTGATTCTATGGCTAGTCAACATGCTAAATGGTTAAAAGTATGTAATCAGATTCCTTGGAGAGCACCAATAGCGTCTTTGAATTATTTACTTGTATCACATGTTTTTCAACAGGATCATAATGGATATACACATCAAGATCCAGGATTCTTGAATCATTTAGTTACTAAAAAAGCAGATGTTGTTAGGATGTATTTACCTCCAGATACAAACTGTTTACTTTCTTGTTTTGAACATTGTATTAGGACAAAGAACTATGTAAATGTAATAGTTGCTTCTAAGCATCCTAGACCTCAATGGTTAACAAAAGAACAAGCAAAAGAACATTGTACTAAGGGACTTGGAGTATGGGATTTTGCTAGTAATGATGGAGGAAATCCTGATGTTATAATGGCTTGTTGTGGAGAAACTCCAACACTTGAGACATTAGCAGCAGTTGATATATTAAGAAAGACTGTTAAAGGTATTAAGATTAGAGTAGTTAATGTAGTAGATTTAATGAAATTACAATCTCCAGAGACACATCCACATGGTATGAGTGATCAAGAATATAATGCTATATTTACAAAGAATAAACCAATTATATTTAACTTCCATGGATATCCATCATTAATTCATCAATTAACATATAAAAGAGAAAATAGAAATATACATGTACATGGATATAAAGAAGAAGGTACAATTACAACTACTTTTGATATAAGAGTGCAAAATGAAATAGATAGATTCCATTTAGTAATAGCAGTATTAAAAGAAATACCAAGATATAAAGATGTCTCTAAGGCTTTAGTTGATTGGTGTTTAGATATGTTAGAAAAGCATAAAAACTATATTAGAGAATATGGAGAAGATATGCCATATATTAAAAATTGGAAATGGGATATTAAAGATTAAAGAATGCAAATTTGTTATTCTTTTTTCTTTTATTAGGTTGTCTTTTCATTCTATTTATTGTAAAATTATTTTTAGATAATAGAAGATGGGAAGTTAGGATATTTTGGTGTTTTAACTACATAAAAGGGAGTGTGCTTTGTGTTATTTAGTTCTGCGATAAGTTTAGTCGGATTATGTTATTCAATTGTTATAATGTGCCTATATTTATGGAAAAGAAGAGTAAAAAGTGAAAGAAAAGTAGCTAATTTATTTTTTACTATTTTAGTAATATTCTTAGTATTTTTAGGATTTCTTGATATAGGTTGTGTTGTTGCTATAGCGGGGATGGATAAGCATCCAGTCTTTACAGAAGTGTTATGTCGGATGCATATTTTAGCTGATATAATATTTACTTCGGTATCGTTAGTTTATATTTATTCGGTTACAATAAATGAGGCACTTATTACGAATTATACTAAAGTTAGAAGAGTACTTGGTGCTTCTTTAATAGTTATTGATATGTTAATTTATTTACTTACTTTTATGTTACCAATTGCATATCACACTAATATTAATCCTAATTATTTATTAATTTGTGGACCGGGAATGTATCCTATATATATTTTATCTTTAATGGGAGCAATTGCTTCAGTTATTATGATTTGGAAGTATAAGAAAACTAATCCTAAAGAGTTAACTGTTCCAGTAGCTTACTTTAGTGTTGTGTTTTTGTTTTTTTCAATAATTGTATTTGTAGTATTTGAGTATCGTTTTAATATGATTTATATAATGTATGTATTCTTAATTAATGCTTTGTTCTTTACGGTTGAAAGTCAGGATACTAAGTTATTAGCTCAAGCTGAGGAAAGCCGTCGTGAAGCTGAGATTGCTAATAAGGCAAAGAGTGATTTCTTATCAAGTATTTCTCATGAGATTAGAACTCCTATGAATACTATTTTAGGATTTAGTCAAGCTTTACTTGAAGAGAAGAATTTAACACAAGATTTGGTTAAACATGATGTTAAGGATATTAAACAGGCTTCTGGTGATTTACTTGAGCTTATTAATAATATTCTTGATATTTCTAGAATTGAATCTGGTAAAGAAACTTTAGAGAGTAAAGAGTATAGAATTGAAGATTTATTAATGGAAATTAATAGTGTTACATCAGCTAAAGTAAGTCGTGATGTGTTAGATTTTAAGATAAATGTTGATGGAAATATTCCTACTAAGTTTAAGGGAGACTCTGATAAAATATATAAGATACTTGTTAATACTTTAGCTAACGCTATTAGTCATACTAAGTTCGGTAGTGTATCTTTAGATGTTGGTGGAGCTTATGTTGGTGAGAATTATAAGTTGAGTTTAATTGTTGCTAATACAGGTCATGAAATGACTGAAGCTGAATTTAATAGGAGTTTTGAAGATTTTTCTGAAGAGGGTGCTTCTATTGGTACTGATAGTGTTAAGTTGGGATTAATAGTTGCTAAAAGACTTGTAGATATTATGGGTGGTACAATTGACTTTAGAAATGAAAAAGGAAAGGGTACAAGATATCTTATTAGTCTTGATCAAGCAGTTGTTGATGATATGAAAGTTGGTGCTATTTCATTTGATAATTCTGGTGTCGTTGAAAGAAAACCTCTTGATTTATCTGGTAAAAAAGTATTAGTAGTTGATGATAATATTGTTAATATTAAATTAGCTACACGTTTATTAGAACAATTTAATTTAGAAGTTAATAGTTGTTTAAATGGTAGAGATTGTATTGATTTAATTAAGAAGAATCATTATGATGTTTTATTCTTAGATCATATGATGCCTGATTTAGATGGTATTGCTACTGTTCATATTTTAAGAGATGATGGTTGTACAATTCCAATTATTGCTTTAACAGCTAATTCTTATTCGGGTTCTAGAGATAGATATATTAGTGAAGGATTTACTGATTATCTAGCTAAGCCATTTAAATATAAGGATTTGCATAAGATTTTGCAAAAGTACTTAGGAGGTGATGGTGAATGATTTTAATGACTAGTATATTTAATTTAGGAGATAATATTTCAGCTAGTTTATTCTTTGTTCTAACTTGTTTAGCATTCACCGGTTTCCTTGCTACTATATATTATTCTAAAGTTAGACCACCAGTTATGAGAAGTAGACTATATGCTGCTATGTTAACTACTGTACTTTTTATGTTAATTTCAGAATTGTTTTATATTGTTTCTATAGGATATTTTAATTCTCCAATTGTTTCTAATATTATAGCGATTGTTCATCGGTTAGGATTTATCTTATGGATAGGAATATTTTGTATATATAGTTTTGTTTATTTATGTGATTTAAATTCTAAAACTCTAAAAGAGTTATGTAAGAAATGTCCTGTAATATTAGTTATTATTATTTCAATTATATTAAATTTCATAACTTATTTAGTTTTACCTAAGGCAGATTTTAATACTATTAATTCAGGATTTATTTCTGGAATTGCTGAGTATATGATTCTTGCATGTTTAACAGTAATGTGTACTTGTGTGTTCATTTCTATGTATACTACTTGTAGAGAAATATCTGATGCTAAAAAGAGAATTGTTATTAGTTTAATAATGCTTGTTATGTTAATTTTACTTGTTGCACAAATATTAGTCAATCAAGTTTGCGTTTATGTAATTAGTTGTTCACTACAAGTATTCTTCTTATATTTTGTTCTTGAAAATCCAGATATTCATTTAGCTGATGAGATAGATGATTTGAAATCTGATATTGATAAGTCTAATAGCTCTAAGACGGATTTTTTATCTAATATGTCTCATGAAATTAGAACTCCAATGAATGCTATTATAGGTTTTAGTGATTCACTACTTAATACAAGTGAGTTTAATGAAGAAAATGCTAGAGTTGATATTCAAAGTATTGCTACGGCTGGTACTAACTTAGTAGATATTATTAATAATATTTTGGATATTTCGAAGATTGAATCTGGTAATGATACTTTAGCTAATAGAGAGTGTAGTGTTGCTAAGATTGTTAATGATTTATCTAGTGTTATTGAATCTAGATTGGGTAATAGTCCGGTTAAGTTATATGTAGATATGGATGAGCAGATTCCTTCTAAGGTTTATGCTGATGCTACTAAGCTTTATCAGGTATTATTAAATATTACAAATAATGCTGTTAAGTATACAGAAGTTGGTAAGATTAGAGTATCAATGGTATCAGAAAAGACTGGTGTTGATTCTATACTTTTACATATTAAAATTTCTGATACTGGTTATGGTATTAAAAAAGAAGATTTTGGGAAGCTTTTTGAGAAGTTTTCGAGACTTGATAATGCTGTTTCTAATGAGATTGAAGGTACAGGATTAGGTCTTGTAATTACTAAGAAGTTTGTTGATTTAATGGGTGGCAAAATTTGGTTTGAGAGTGAGTATGAAGTTGGTACAACGTTTTATGTTGATGTTCCTTTAAAGGTTATTGATCCAACACCAATTGGTAGTGTTACTCAGTCTAATGCAATAACTAGAGTTAAAGACTTCTTAGATTGTACTGATTTTACAGCTTTAGTAGTTGATGATAGTCCATTGAATTTAAAGGTATCTGAAAGATTACTTAAGAAGTATAACTTCAAGGTTGATACTGCTGAGTCTGGTAAAGATTGTATTTATAAATTTAAGTATGGTAACCATTATGATATTATTTTCCTAGATCATATGATGCCTGGTATGGATGGTATTGAAACTATTAGGATACTTCGTCGTTTAGATGATTATGAAATTCCACCTATAGTTGCTTTAACTGCTAATGTTATGAATGGTATGGGAGAAAAATATTTAGCTGAAGGATTTGATGCTTATTTACCAATGCCTATCGATACGTTAGAACTTGATAGAATTATTCATAAGTTCTTTGATGGTAAAACTCTTGGAGTAGTAGGTGAAAGAAAGACTTACGTTAGAGAAGAAGAGTCTATTGTTGATAAGAAGCCTGTTGAAGAAAAAGCTGAGGTTCCTGTGACTAAGGTAGAAGAACCTGCTGCTGAAAAACCAGTCGAAGAAAAGGCTGAAGTACCTGAAACTAAGGTAGAAGAACATGTTACAGAGAAACCTGTCGAAGAGAAGGTTGAGGTACCTGAGACTAAGGTAGAAGAACCAGTTACTGAGAAACCAGTTGAAGAAAAGGCTGAAGTACCTGAAACTAAAGTGGAAGAACCTGTTACTGAGAAACCAGTTGAAGAGAAAGCTGAAGTATCTGATACTAAGGTAGAAGAACCTGTTACTAAGAAGCCAGTTGAAGAGAAAGCTGAAGTATCTGAGACTAAGGTAGAAGAACCAGTTACTGAGAAACCAGTTGAAGAAAAGGTTGAGGTTCCTGAGACTAAGGTAGAAGAACCAGTTACTAAGAAGCCAGTTGAAGAAAAGGCTGAGGTTCCTGAGACTAAGGTAGAAGAGCCTGTTACTGAAAAAACAGTTGAAGAAAAATCTGATGTAAAGGTAGAGGTTTCAACTGATAAGAGTGATGCAGCTATGGAAAAGTTCTTACGTGATAATGGTGTTGATATAGATAAGTCTTTGGAATTACTTGGTGATATGGAAATGTATAATATGACTTTAGGAGACTTTATATCTGATGTTGTTTCTAAATGGGCTAGAATTAATCAATATAAAGAAGAGGCTAACATGCATGATTATGCAATTGAGGTTCATTCTTTAAAGAGTGATTGTAAGTACTTAGGATTTATGAAGTTAGCTGATATTAGTTATCAACATGAGTTAAAGAGTAAGGAAGAAGATGTTAACTTTGTTAATTCTAATTTTGAAGAGTTAACTGTTGAATACAATAAAGTTATTAAATTAGTTAATGAATATATAGCTAAATTTGAAATAGTTCAAGAATAAGTAGAGATATTAATTTGTCTCTATTTTTTTTACAAAAAAAAGAAGGAATAACCTTCTTAACTAAATGTTTTTGTGATTGCGTTATATTCTATTACTGATTTAGAAGCATTTACATCAGTAAGATATAAGTATAATTTATTATCTTTTTCTAGTGGTAGTACTTGATAAATATTTTTTATTTCACTATTTGTTAATTTTATGTTGTCTTTATTATAAATATTTACTATTCCTGCTTGTAATGTTACTGTGTAGTTTTCAGTTACTTCAATATCATTAAATTCTGTATTTAGAATTAGACCACCATTTTGATTGATTAGACCTTTTTTACCATCTTTAGTAATGATACCAACTTTTTTATTTAGAGTTTTTTCTGGATATGTATCAAATGTATAATAAGTTGATTTTATATCGATATTATAAATTATATATTTATTGTTATCATAGATTGGTATAAATGAGTCATAGTCTATTGAAAACTGATTACTTTCTTTTTCTTTTATTTCACATTTACTTAGACAAGTGTAAGTATCTACAACTTTTTTACCATTGAAAAATACAATTCTGTTATCTTCAATTTTATATTTAAAAGTTTTATTATCTGGAATATTTGTGTATGAAGAATCTTCTATTTTTTGTTCTTTATTATGATTATAGTTTACCCAAATTATTGTTCCTATTATGGCAATTATTATAGTGAGTATTATTGAGTAAATAATTATTAGGTCTATCGTTTCGAGACTTTTTCTTTCTTTTTCTAAGTTATTCATTTCTTGTTTACCTCATCTTTATTCTATTTGTATATAGTATATCATAAGTTGTTGGAATATTTTAATTTTTTTTGGAAATATTAATAATAATTAGCACTTAATATTGACAAGTGCTAAAAATAGTGGTATAACTTATATTGTAAATGAAAGGAAGATGATAAGTATGGATTTAATTCCAAGAAAATTTTATTTAGATGATGTTTTTGATGATTTTTTACCAACTAAGAGGGAACAAAATATGAAATGTGATATTTATGAGAAAGATGGAAATTACCATATTGAAATGGATATTCCTGGTTTTTCAAAAAATGATATTTCAGTAGAAGCTAAAGATGGTTATTTAACAATTACTGCTTCTAAGAATAGTGAAAATAATGAAGAAGATGAAAATAAAAACTACATTCGTCGTGAAAGAGTTTATGGTAAATATGAAAGATCTTTCTATCTTGGTGATTTAGATCAAGATAAAATAGATGCTACATTTAATGATGGATGTTTAAAAATTACTGTTCCTAAAAAAGCAGAAGTTGATAATAGAAAAGTTATTGAAATTAAATAATATACTAAGTACCTCAATAGTTGGGGTACTTTTTCTTTGTATAATTGTAAATGATGTGAGACAAAATTTATAAAAAATTAAAGGCAATAT
>OIYO01000279.1_pt1 | contig 49061 bp, 49 predicted proteins | sample 1588191 | NCBI WGS metagenome assembly OIYO01 (sample SAMN03283275) | human gut metagenome | biome: human-associated habitat; material: feces | host: Homo sapiens | place: Peru | collected 2012 | reverse complement strand
CTTTGTAGATGCTGATCCTTATACAGATGAAGAAATCGTAGAAATGGCTGGATACAGCTTTGATGATCTGAACAAAGCAGCTACATCACTTTCTATTGAAGATGTTATTTCCCGTCACAGCAACTAATATGATGAACTTATGCTCCACTGCCTTTTCTCCAAAGGGCAGTGGAGAAACTTTTAAGAGGTAATTGTCAGTGCCCGCTCGAAGCAAAAGGCCAAACCCTGAGGAAGCGTCTGACCTCCTGCTTTTGGCGGGCGGAGAAATGGATAAGGAGAAATGGTTATGAAAAAACTCAAACAAAGCCAGTATTATGGAATCGGCCTTCTGGTTCTTATGCTTGTAGTTTTCTGGGCAGTATTTAAAGTACTTGCACCGACTACTTTCGGTTCCCCGGAGAAACTGGCCACTTACATGAAATCAGCATTAATTTACGCAGTTGGCGGATGCGGCCTCTACTTTATCTGCGTAATGGGACCTTTCGATATGAGTGTTGGTGCCAATATCGTACTTTCATCCATTATCGCCTGCAATGCAAGTGAGAAATTCGGTTATGCCGGTCTTATCATTGCACCGCTGATCTGTGGTACGATCATTGGTCTCATCAATGGTGTGGTTTATATTAAATTACATATTTCTTTATCAAAGCAACTCCGCTTGCTAATATTATTAATACAGTTCCTGTAATTAATACATATTTTTTAACTTCTCCTGTTGCTACTGATAACATTACTGGTGCATCGTCAATATCATCTTCTCCGTCTTTTTTGTTATCTGGTGTTGAATCTATATCTGGTGCATCAAATTCATTATAGTCCTTGCTTATTTCTGCAACGTTTACTTTTAATCCCATATTGTTTGAATCATTTATCCAAGTTAATAAAACTTCAACTTCTGTACTTTCTCCTGGTTGTAATAGTACGTCTTTTGCTTGGTCTGTTGTGATTATTCCATCTTCAATTTGTGTCCATTGAGGATTATCTTCTGCTACAAATTTTAGTCCATCTGGTATATAATCTTTAATTTCTTTTACATATCCTGCTATTTGGCCTTCATTTGTAACGCGTATGCTATATCTGAATTTTACTGTTACCGAATTGATATTTTTCTTCTTTAAATCTACTTTTACAATTCCTTCTGGATCATCTTCTGCTTTGTGACCTGTTTCTGTTACAGTTTCTTTTCCATTTTCAATCACGATTGCTTGTGTTACCCATTTTCTTAATGCTAAATCAAAATATTGAACTTTTATTTTCTCTATATCTTGATCATCTTCACCATCAATCCATTTGTCTGGTGTTGAATCTTTATCTGTTACTTCATTGCCATCTTCATCTTTATCGTCTGTAATTTGTGCTTGATTAATTATTATTCTGTCTGATTTATTTGATTCAACCACTTTAAATGCAACTTTTACTTCTTTATAATCTGGTTCTTTCATTGTTTCCTTATTAAATGCTAATAGTAGATTTTCTTTTTCAGTTTTTTCTTGTTCCTTTGATAAGTAATCTGTTACTATAGATTCTGCATTTTCAACATCATCTGTTTCATTGCCATCTTCATCTAACATCTTCCATCTATATTCTGTGTTAGTTTCATTATCTGGTAAAAACTCTAAACCATCTGGAATATCATCCTTTATTAGATTTGCATATCCATTGATTTCGCCTTCGTTATATACTCTTATTGTATATGTTACAATATTGCTGTTTGTTACTAGCACTGGTTCTTTTGTATGTGTATATATGTAATTTCCATTTTCATCTATACTAAACACTGGATATCTTGTTGTAACCTCTGTTTCATTTACAGCTGTAATGAATTTTCTTAATGCTAAATCAAATTCTTTTAATGCAACTTTTTCAAAGTCATCATCATCTTCTTGTCCTGGAACATAATCTTTATTAATTTCATCATCTTTATATCCTGGTAAGTCTGATGGAATTTCTACATTATCTTTGCTAGAGTCTCTATCTTTTACACTTTCTCCATTTCCGTTAGTAAAGTCTGTTATATCTGCTATGTTTGTTATTTTCTTTACCATTGGATTTGTTTCTACTACTTTACATGCAATTTTTACATCTTTATATGATAATTTCTCACCATCAAATGCTGCTATTTTGTTTTCTCCATCTGTTGTTTCATTATCTTTTGACAAGTAAGCTGTTTTTACAATTTTTGAATTTGTTTCATCAACTTTCCATCCATATTCTTTGTTTATCTCATTGTCTGGTAAAAATTCTAATTGGTCTGGTAAATAATCTGTTATTTCATTTGCATAACCATCTACTTCGCCTTCATTATATACTCTTATTGTATATACAACTATATTTCCTATTGATACATTTACAGGTTCTTTTGAATGGTTGTATGTAGCTGTTGTTGCTGTTCCTGCTTTTAATGCTGTTGTATCTACGATTGGAATCCTACTTGTTATTTCTTTTCCATTAACATTTGTAATGAATTTTCTTAATGCTAGGTCAAATTCCTTTAACATTACTTTTTCAAAGTCATCATCATCTTGTTGTCCTGGTACATAATCCTTAGCTATTTCATTGTCTTTGTAACCTGGTAAGTCAGCTGGAATTTCAACATTGTTTTTCTCTGAATCTCTATCCTTTACTTCTTCACCATTTGAATTTACAAAATCTGTTATATCTGCAATATTTGTTATCTTTTCTACCATTGGATTTGTTTCTACTACTTTACATGCAATTTTTACATCTTTATATGATAGTGTTGTTCCATCAAATGCTTTTATCAAATTGCTTGTTCCATTATTTTTAGATAGGTATGTTGTTTTTACAACTTTATTATTGTTTGCATCAACAGTCCATTTATATTCCTTATTAATTTCATTGTCTGGTAAAAATTCCAATTGTTCTGGTAAGTGGTCTGTTATTTCATTTGCATAACCATCTACTTCACCTTCATTATATATTCTTATTGTATAAATAACTGTGTCTCCAACTTCAACTTTTATTGGATTTTTAGTATGATTATATGTAGCCGTTGTTGCTGTTCCATTTTTTAATGCTGTTACATCTGGATTTGGTATTCTACTTGTTATTTCTGTTTCATTAACTCCTGTGATAAACTTTCTTAATGCTAAGTCAAATTCTTTTAACATTACTTTTTCAAAGTCATCATCATCTTGTTGTCCTGGTATATATTCTTCGCCTCTTGCAATTTCTTTATCTTTATAATTTTCTAATTCTTCACCTGTTGGCAAAGTAACATTTCCAGCCTGTGAATCTCTGTCTACTACTGTGTTGCCTTCTCCATCTGTAAATCCTGTTATGTCTGCTATATTTGTAATCTTGCTTGCCATAGGATTTGTTGACACTACCTTACATTTTATCTGTACATCTTTATATGATAATGTTGTTCCATCAAATGCTTTAATTTTGTTTTCTCCACTAGTTGTTTCATTATCTGCTGATAGGTATGATGTTTTTATTGTTCTTAAGTCCGTGCTACTTGCTAATTTCCATCCATATTTGATGTTTAACTCATCATCTACAATATATTCTAATTGTTCTGGCAAATGGTCTGTTATTTCTGTTACATAACCATCTACTTCACCTTCATTGTATACTCTTATTGTATAGATTACTGTATCTCCTATAGATACTTTTAATGGTTCTTTTGTATGATTGTATGTAGCTGTTGTTGCTGTTCCTGCTGCTAATGCTGTTATATCTGGATTTGGTATTCTATTTGTTATTTCTGTTCCATTTATATTCGTAATAAATTTTCTTAATGCTAAGTCAAATGGTTTTTCAACAACAACAACAATTGATGCTGTATCAGAGAAATTATATGGTGTATCTTTTACAATTACAACTGGTTGTTCTGTTGATGGTGCATTTTCCACTGACCAATAAGTTGCTGTTCTGCTTGTGTATGATGTATTAATTGATATATCTATACCTTTTATTCCAGAACTTACTGGCATCATTAAATAAAATTCTGTTCCAACTAATTCTTTTAATGTTTTACTTGTTGACACTATATTTCCCGAACTATCTTTTACTCCTATTGTTGGTGTTATTGCATCTTGCGTTCCATAATTTTTATAAGTTGCTGTTATTGTGTAATCTACATTTAATAGTTGAGTTATTTTGTATGGACCCGCAACATAATCACTTCCAACTACTTGCATTGTTGCATTAGATTTTTCAAATGAGATTGGAGTTGTTGTATTATTTGTACTTGTGTAGTTTCCGTCTGCTTCTGTTATAAAATAATTATACAATGCCTTTGCAGCATCTTGTCTAGCCCATCCGTTATCTCCAAACAAATCTTCAAATGTTTTATAATCTGCATCTGTTCCTGCAATAGAGTTTATATATAATTCGATATTATCATAATGATAATCCCCTGTTGGATTTGTAAAGTACCATATTGCCAATTGTTGAATAACATCTATATCATCATCAGTTAATAATTCATAACTTTCTGTTGGTATTACATTTTTTAAATATTCATTTCTAGCTGTTTCATTATTTTGACCTATACCTGTATATATATGATCCATCATCCATATTAACTTATTGTAATTCTCCCCTGTAGGTAATACGTCAATATATGGACTTGATATTGTACTTGTATCTTTTAAATTGAATCTTTGGTTATATGCTTTTATAGCTGTTGTTGAATCTTGTGATCCAAAACCAGCACCAGCTTTTATACAGTATATTAAGTCACTTGTATCTGCTGTGGTATCTGATAAGCTATCATATTGTGCAATTTTCCAAACCTTTTTTTCTGATTGCATATAGCCATATCCTGAATTTCTTAAAGCTATTATTCCTAAATAAATTGGTCCTGCCGACTCAGCATTAACCTTGTTCGCAGTTCCTAATAGTCCTAACATGAAGATAGTTACTATTGAAATCAATAAAATGCTTTTTAATCTTTTCATAACTTTACATCCTTTATCTTATTTTATTCTTTAAGAATAAGTTTTAGTGTTGTTTTTTATTTTCAACTATAAAACCATTCTATTTTATTATATTACATTATTATTTTTTTTTCAACATTTTATAGTGATTTTTCTTGATTTTTTAACATATTTAATATAGAATATTCTTGTATTTTATGCAGTTTTTAAAATTTATTTTTTTATATCATTTTAATTACAAGATTTTTTAATCTGCATAGAGACTTTTACCCGAAAGGAATGTGAAAAATCAAATGAAAACAAAAAATAATAGAATAGTAAAAATTGAAAATAAATCTAAGCACTTAAAATGGTTTGCTGTTGTTTTTCTTTTATTTGTTTTTGCTTTAATTGGAAGGTTATTTTATCTTCAATTTGTAAAAGGAAATTATTTAAAAGAAATGGCTTATAAGCAAATAACTTCAAGCACAATAATAAGTGCCAAAAGAGGAACTGTTTACGATCAAACTGGGAAAACATTAGCTGTAAGTGTTCAAGTTGATACTATCAGTATTAATCCTTCTTTGATTGCAGTAAAAAACGATGCAGAAAAAACTAATGCTTTAAAAGAAAAAGTTGCTAGAGCTTTATCTGATATTTTAGAATTAGATTATGATGAAACATTAGTTAAAGTTACAAGCGTTAATTCTGTTGAAGTTATAGCAAAAAAAGTTGAAACCGATAAGGTAGAAAAATTGCAAAAATGGATGGAAGATAATAAAATATCTTCTGGAATAAATATAGATGAGGATACTAAAAGATATTATCCTTACTCAACTTTAGCTTCAAATTTACTTGGCTTTTGTGGCAGCGATAATAATGGTTTAGCAGGTGTCGAATATTATTGGGATAGCACATTAACTGGTACTCCTGGTAGAGTTATAACATCTATAGATGCAACTCAAGATTCAATACCGGATGATAACGAAACATATGTTGCTCCAGAAAATGGAAGTAATATAACTTTGTCGATAGATGCAAACATTCAAACTATTGTTGAAAAATATTTAAAGCAAGCTGTTGATGAGAATAATTGTAAAAATGGTGGATGTATGATTTTAATGGATCCTTCAACTGGTGACATTTTAGCGATGGCTACATATCCAGATTACAACTTAAATACACCTTTTGAGCCTAATACTGCATTATCTGCAACTTGGGATACTCTTTCTAGTGAAGAGAAAACCAATAGCTTATACAAAATGTACAGAAACAAAGCTGTTTCAGATACTTACGAACCTGGTTCTGTATTTAAAATCATAACAGCATCAACAGGTTTAGAGGAAAACGTTGTAAAAAGTGATACTGCTGGGGATTTCAATTGTACAGGCTATCAGGATGTTTATGGAGTAAAAATTCACTGTACTAGAACCGTTGGACATGGAAGTCAATCTTTAAGAAATGCCCTTGAAAATTCTTGTAACCCTGCTCTTATTCAATTAGTTCAACGTATTGGCGCAGAAACATTTTACAAGTATATAGAAGCATTTGGATTTTTTAATAAAACTGGAATTGCAACATCTGGCGAATCTTCTAGCAATTTCCATAAGTTAGAAGATGTTGGTCCCGTAGAGTTGGCAACAACAAGCTTTGGTCAAAGATTTAATATCACTCCTTTGCAAATGATAACAGCTGCTTGCGCAATTGCAAATGACGGTGTTTTAGTTCAACCTAGACTTGTAACAAAAATAGAAAATCCTGATACAGGAGCTGTAACAAATATTGGAACAACTGAAGTACGACAAGTAGTATCTTCTGAAACAGCAAATTTAGTTTGCAATATGATGCAATCTGTTGTAACTGATGGTGGTGGCCAATCTGGTGCAGTAGCTGGATACACAATAGGTGGAAAAACAGGAACTTCTGAACCAGCTGTAAACCATGAAGAAGATGGATATACTGCATCTTTCTTAGCAATAGCACCTGTTGAAAACACAAAAGTTGTTGCTCTTTTAACATTATTCGGACCTCAAGGAGGCGATTATTACGGAGGAAAAATCGCAGCTCCTGTTGTATCTCAGGTTCTAAGTGAAGTACTTCCATACCTTGGAATTCCTTCAAATGACGCAACAGAGTCAAACGCTGATGATAATTCAATAACAATACCAGACTTAAAAAGCAAAACAGTATCAGAAGCTAAGTCTCTTTTAGAGAACCTAGGCTTAACTTGCATAACAAAGGCCGATTCATCTGAACTTGTAACATCACAAATGCCAAAAGCTGGTGTATCTTTGCAAAAAAATGGAATTGTAAAAATCTATTCAGAAACAACGGATTCTGTATCAACCTCTGTTCCAGACTTAAAAGGCAAAACATTATCAGAAGCTAGAGCAGCTTTAAAGGCAAGAAACCTAAACATTCAAGCTATCGGAACTGGTACAGTTGTAAGTCAAGATGTATCTTCTGGTACAGCTATTGAAGAAGGTTCTGTAATAAAAGTTACCCTTCAGGAAGTAACAAGCGATTTGCATTAATATAAATTATTACTTTATCATTTTTTATATAATTATTTTGTCAAATAAAGGTATATAAATTTTTATTTGTATTACCTTTTTTTACAAAAAATTCGGTTCAAAAAGATTATAATGGAACCAGATACAAAACATTAATTATACATTTTTAGATTGGAGATATAAATGAATCAAGAAAACGAAAAAAATAATAACTTTAAATCAGGTTTTATAGCAATGCTTGGTAGAACAAATGTTGGAAAATCTAGCATTATAAATAGTTTGGTTGGTGAAAAGGTTGCCGCAATAGCAAATAAGCCACAAACTACTAGAACTGCAATTCGAGCAATTGTAAATAGACCAAATTCTCAAATTATATTTTTAGACACCCCAGGTATTCATAAACCAAAATCAAAACTTGGAAATACCATGGTAGAAACTGCTTTTGGATGTTCTCAAGATGTGGATATTGTTTTATTTGTAATTGAAGCAACTTCTCCTGATATTGGTAGGGGTGATAAACTTATTCTTGAAAAGATAAAAGAAGCAAAGAAAAAAACTATTTTAGTAATAAACAAAATAGATTTGGTTTCAAAAGAACATATTGCAGAATTAATAAAATTATATTCTGCTGAATATAATTTTACCGCTGTTGTGCCTGTTTCGGTTACAAAAAATAAAAATTTAGATGTTTTACTTGAAGAAATCGAACAGAACTTAAAGCCTGGAGTAGCATATTATGATATTGAGGAGTATACAGATCAAACATTAAGACAACTAGCAGAAGAAACCATCCGTGAAAAAGCTTTAAGATTATTGGATGATGAAGTTCCTCATGGCATATATGTTGAAACAGAAAAAATGAAATTACGTAAGACGATAGATAAAGAACCTATCTATGACATAGACGCTACTATTTATTGCCTGCGTGATTCACACAAAGGAATTATTATAGGCAAAAATGGACAAATGTTGAAACGTATAGGTATGTATTCTAGAGAAGATTTAGAGAAAATGCTTCGGTACAAAGATAAATTTGAAACTTTGGGTTAAAGTTAGAAAAGACTGGATTAATGATGATTCATTAGTTAAAAAATTTAAATTGCAATAATTGGAAGTATAAAAACTTCGTATTCGCAAATGATAAAATTAAAGCAAATATTTTATTATTTTTAAAGTACTTGCTTACAAAGGAGTTGATTATTTATGCTAAAGCAAATGGCATGGAATACTTTTAAAAATACTGGTAATATAGATACTTTTATGGAATTGATGGAAGTACAAAATGTAGAAAAAAATATCGAAAAAAATGTAGGACTAAATTTGAAAAATGGTTCACATGAAAATTTACTAAAAGATATAGAAAGCGATTCAGAATATGGGAACAATCAAAACAAAGGGAATAGTAATTTTAGAAAGTAATATGGGAGACTACGACAAGATGGTTACTGTTTTAACTCCTAATATCGGCAAAATAGGTTGTGCTGCTAGAGGTTCCAGACGTCCTAAAAGCACTTTAATGGCTGGAACACAGTTTTTGAGTTTTAGTAATTTTATAATATATAGCAGTCCATCTTCATATAGTATAAATTCTTGTGATACAATAGAGGTTTTTTACAACATTAGAAAAGACTTAACAAAATTAACATATGCCTCTTTTATTACAAAAATTATATATGATGTTACTGATGAAAATCAATACACATATAATATTTTACAACTTTTATTAAACACATTGTACATGATATCAGAAAGTGATAAAAATTTAGATTTTATTTTAGCAATATTTGAGCTTAGATTAATGGCATATTTAGGATTTGCACCTCAGCTTGGGCATTGCATCAATTGTTCATCTACAGAAAATATAGCATATTTTAGTATTCGTAATAGTGGTTACGAATGTAGCTCTTGCGGAAGAACCGATAAATCAGCTATTCAAATTAATATGGATACATTTAATGCTATAAAATATATTTTTTCTGCTCCAGCAAAAAAAATATTTTCTTTCACAATATCTGAAGAATCCTTAAAGGAATTAAAGCTGATAGCTACATTGTATATGAATGACAAATTAGATAAAGATTATCAACTTATGAAATTATAATTTTTTATAAAAGAAGGACACGACTTAAAGTTATGTCCTTCTTTATCTTAATATAAATTATTCAATCGTTACATTTGCGTTTATTGGGCATATTTGAACATATGTGTTGCCATCATTTACATTTATTTCTTTTCCTGAAGTATCTTTATACACAGTCTTTCCACTTCTTGAAGTTTTTTCACACGTTATTCCTATTGCCTTTCCATTTGTTATGTAATATCCTTTTAAAGTATCAATATTGTACAAGTTTTGTCTATCTTTATTTTCGCCATCATTTAATACAGTATTTCTTGCAAATGTAATTATTATATTTTTTGTAGTAACAGCTTCGTCTGTTGTCCAATCTTTTTCTTCTACACCTTTTGAATATCTTTGATATCTTTTTGTTGTTTCGTCATATGTATATTTTACATTATTCGACTCTGAATAAGGTATATTTATTGTATTTGCTGTAACTCCTTCTTCTAAATCAACTTCATCTGTTGTATATTTCAATACACTAGTTTCTGTTGATGTTGTTCTATAACCTTTTTTCTCCGCTAATGCTTTTATTTTTTCTGTACTTGTTACCGCATTATGTGGGGCTCTTTTATCTTTAACTCTCCAGAACGAAGTTGAGCTTTCATATATTCCATTTATGTTATTTACTTTCAAGCTTGAAATATCTGATTGAGCTTGTGGGCTCCATCCATAATGTACATATATCGCATCATTCTCTAACGCATAATCTAAGAAATAATGTCTAGAGCTTCTAATTGGGCCAATCTTTTCTAGATTTGCTCCCTTGAATAGTGCCATTAATCTACTCTCTCCACCTTCAACAATTATCTCATAAACCATATATGCATCATTTAAGCCTGCTTGTGGTAATGCACCTTTGTGGTTATCTATCATTACTGCTATTGGTCTGTCTGTTCCTTGGTATATTTGAACTTTCTTTTCTTCTACTTTTGGTTCTTCTTCTTCACCTATTACTTCTGTGCCTAAGTCTGTAGGTTTTTGTTTATCCATATAAATTTTATAGCCTAAAACTCCTCCCGCTACTAAAATAATTATAATTAAAATTACTACTAAAACTATTGTACTTTTTCTCATCGTTCCCCCTATTTTTCCATTATTATTTATATTGTTTACATTTTAAAAATCGTTAATCCGTAAACCAATACCACAATTAAAACTCCCATACATGAACCAAATATAACTTCGGCTCTAGTTCTTGAATTATTTTGAACTCTATTTCCTACTACCAAAAGTGATAGCACTAATGCTAACGTAAACACTATCACGTCTTGACTATTTAGCCATATTGCTGTTAAAGCTGCAAATGCTATAGCACTTTGTCCACTTGGTACAAATCCTTCTGTTACTAATTGTCCTCTTTCCTTTGTTTTAGAGCACGCTGCCTTCATTGCAGCCACTGCTATAACAACTAATATCATTGCCACAAAGGCAAGATGAAATGGTGATTTTACCATATTCGTAAATATCGAATCACTTATGAACTTCAAGTTTGCTTCTTTAAAGAATATAAAATATGATACAATTAACGCATTTATTGCAGATAGTACAACTGCCCCTGCTGCAACATCTTTAGCAATTTTAGCTTTAGGATGATATACATCCACAAATAAGTCAACAACCGTTTCTATCGCTGTATTTATCATCTCTGCAAATATTACAAAGAAAACTGCAAATGTTAAACATAAAAACTCTGGAGTTTCTAAGCCATAGAACAAACTCAAAATCATTACTATAACTGCTATAACTAATTGTTTTCTTATATTTGTTTGTGTTGTTGCTGCATATACTATTCCATTTATTGCATTATTACATGCCTCAATAAAATTATCATTAGATAATTTGTGAGATTCCTGTTTTTTCATATAATTTTCAATTCCTTCCTGGTATGTCCCATTTATTAGTCTCTTTTTATATTTAATTTGTTTAGCACAACTTCTTCTTTTTGTCTCATTATTTTTTTGTCCTCTTCTTCCATGTGGTCAAATCCTACTATATGATAGAAACCATGAACTACCATATATGCTAGCTCTCTTTCAAAACTATGCCCATATTCTTCTGCCTGTTGTCTTACCCTTGATATTGAAATAATTATATCTCCAAGTACCTCTTTTATCTTTTCTGGTTTTTCTTTTAATTCAGCTAGTTCGTCTTTTTCGAACATTGGAAAAGATAATACATCAGTTTCTTTGTCTATTTCTCTGTATTTCTTATTTGCTTCTCTTATATTTTCAGGATTTGTTAATATTACATTTAAATACATATTTATATTTTGCATTTCTTCTGTTTCAAAGCACTCTGTAACAACTTTTTTAATGATGTCACACCATGAGTCTTCTTCTTCAATATCAACAAATTCTATTTCCACATATTTTTCCAAATTAAACATCCTTCCATTTTCTAGATAATTTTTCTTCTTAATTATCCAGCAATCTTAACTCTCTTTCTTGTAGCTAAAGAATCCTCTTTTTTCTTTGTATAATTTCCTTTAGAAACAATATTACAATGAATTCTTCTCATCTCTCCAAAGTTTACTAATTTGTTTTTATAAAATCCTATTATTCTCCAATATCTGTTTTCATTACTGTAAACTACTTTTATCTCATTTTTTAAGAATAATATTTCCTTTTCTCTTGAATATTCCATATAATCTTTGTCTTTTAATTTGCTTATTGCCTTATATTTTGCTTCAAACTTTTTGTATTCTTCCTTTTCAGCAGGTTTGTCCCAATAAATTTTTGTTGATAGTAGTTTTAAAATATAATCATCCATAATATTTATTAATAATCCATAAGCTTTTTCTTGTTTTCTTGCTATTTTCGTATCCATTATTAAAGTTCTTGCATCTAATAATAGCTTTTCATAGCATTGTTCTGCAACAACAAGAGGCAAACTATGTGTAAATAATTTTCTGCTTATACTTAATAAAATCATATGTTTTTCTATTACATCATTTAAATCAAGTTTTCCAACTGTAAATCTTTCGAAATTTTTGTAATCATCTAATATTTCTTTATAAATCTTGTTGTCTGGTTCTTTTTCCATCTTCAATGGTAATATTTCTGTTATGTATTCTTCTACAGTGTCAAATATTTTATTATATATTGCATTTCTATCAGCTTCGCTTGAATTTTCTGATAATTTAATTGAATAATTCTTTAATAATCTTTTATACAAGTTTTCCATTCTTGCGCAATAAAAGCTTTGATATTTTTTTATTAGCTTTTCTTTTCCCATTTCTTTTACTGTGTCGTAATCCAACTGTATTAAAAATATTTGTTTTTTATATTTATATTCTAAATATTCAGTCTCTTTTAAATGTGTAACCATGTAATATTTAGACAATGCCATTTTTTCAAATTCTGTTGCTGTGTCATTTTTTACTTTTCTATATACATTATCCATAATATGCTTATCAATTGCCTCTAGATACAGAGCAAATGCGTCTTCATATTTCTTTTCTATTTCTTCTTTTTTATTTAGGTCTCCCTCTTCCTCATTTTGAAGATAATTCTCATATGCTTTTAGCACACTGTTTCTTTTTATAGAAATTAACATTCCATTAATTCCTATCTTCGTTGGTACTAATAGTTTTGTTATGGTATTTGTTATTTTCGCAAAAAACTTTTTATCTGAGTATACTCTTAAACTTTTTTCTTCCATACTTTATCTTCCTTTCAAAATACAATTTTTTCTTTAGTCGCTATATTTTCTAATACTTCATAAATCACTTCTACCTCAATAAAACCCTCACCTGCGTAAGTATTTACATACTTTTGTAATATATTTTCTTTGTTTGCTATATTACTCTCCAATTCTTCTGATAATTTCTTAGTTTCAATCTCTGTTGCTTCCTCTGTTCCGTAGGTAATTTCATTTTCTATCTTTTCGTAATTTGTTCTTTTTATAAGTTCTATCGGCAAATAGAAATTAGAAAATATTCTTATTTTGTTATTCGTATCTATTGTATCATAATTTTCAAATTTTGAAAGAGTTTTGTATAAATTTATTGTAAAATTATTAAATTTTATTTGATATTTATTTTCTATTTTTCCCGTTTTCTCTTCTACCACCTGATTTAGCTCAATTTTTTCTTTTTCTGTATACCATACCTTTGCCTGTACTTCGCCCGCCGCATGAACATATCTAGTTCCAGTATATTTTCCTTCCATCCAGCCTGCGACTAATATTTGGCCTTGTGTTACAATATCACCTTCTTTCACTAGGGCTGTGCCATTTTGAGCACTTACTTTAACAATTTGTGCATACTTATTTGCAACTATATTACAATAGTCTTCTTTATCTACTATCTCTGGTTTTTCTTCAGCTTCAACAACTTTAACTATAGCATTTGTTCCTTCAATTTCTATTCCAATCCACGCAACATCTTTTCTATCTAATCGTATTTTATTTATTATAGCATCTTTATTTATGCTATGCTTAAAGCTTCCAGTCCTTAACCCCTGCTCTTGTAATTCTTCAAGCAGCTCCTGATTATTAATTTTATCCGTTCCTTCTATTTGTATGTTCCATACAAAATTAGATAATGTAAGTAGCATTCCTAAAACAATAATTATTAAAACTGCAAACACTTTTCTTTTTCTATATTTATTTAAAAAAAATGGTAATCCTTTCTTTTCCAGTATTTCAATTTTGCATTTATTTTCTTTTGAAATTTTTACTAACTCTCTAAAATTCTCAACTCCTACGTTAGCATACATAATAGTACTTTTATCTCTTTTTATATTCCATAGAAATATTTTTTTGTTAATTGCTTTATTCATAACTCTTTCAACAAAAAATCCCTCTATCTTGACGTTTACATACCCTAATATGTATTTTAAAAGAACCATTATATACATACTGTTTCTCCTTGTTACTCTTCATTTTTCTCAAAATCCACACTATCAATATCTCCAATAACCATAATGTCATCAGAAGTCATCTCATTTAATTTCAAATTAAATCCATTTATATTTATAATGCCAATATCTATGCTTATTCTTATAAAAAAATCCTGATATTCCAAAATTGCTTTATAATTTTCAATAAGCATTTTTTTAAATCCTAATATGGTCAGCTTAGTTTCTCTATCTGCAACCTCTGCTGGAACTTCTAATATTCTATCTAGTATTTTCTCTTTCTTTCTTTTTCTATTTTTATTTCTCATATTTTTCAATCCTCTCTATGTTGCATTAATTTCAATTAACTTTAGTTCTCAAATTCGTCTATTGTTTTAAATTCATAGCCTTGTGCTTTTATATCTTTTATAACTTCATCTAGTATGTTTGCATTATCTTTAGATGTTGCATGTAAAAGCATAACTTCTCCATTATGAATATTGTCTAGTATCTTCTTTTTTCCATAATCTTCTCTTCCTTGTTTATTTTCATCCCAATCGTCATATGCAAAAGACCACATTACAGTTTGATAATTTAAAGTATTGCTATATGCCAATGTTCTTTCACTATATTCTCCTTTAGGTGGTCTAATATATTTCATTTCATATCCAAATTTATCATATATTGCAGTATGCAAATCCATAACCTCTTTTTTTATTGTTTCTAAACTACAAGAAGGCATACTTTTGTGATTTACAGTGTGATTTCCAACTGTATGCCCTTCATCTATCATCCTTTTAACTAAATCTGGCTGAGTATTTAAATAATGTGCTGTTATAAAAAAAACGCCTTTAACTTCATTTTGCTTCATTACCTCTAATATTTTCTCTGTATATCCTGCTTCATATCCCAAATCAAAAGTTATGTATATATATGGTTTTTCTTTATTTCCCATACATATACCATTATATTTATCCATAAGTTCTTTATTTTTCTTGCCTAAGTCTGGTTGTTCATGGTTATCGTTTCTTTTTATTCCCCAACCTATTTTTGTATTATTTAAGTTTTCTATATTGATCTCTGTTGCACTAGTTCTCATCACGACCTCATTCGATTTTCCAGCTATACTAATTCCAAGCATCATCAACAATATTGCTACTCCAAACAACACTATTGATTTATTTTTTAATATTAATTTATATAGATTCATTATATCCTCCCCCATCTATAATATTGTATTGAATACTGAATAATAATAGAACAAAAACATAGTGTTTTTGTCTTGTTTTTTCACGATATGTAAATTTTTACCAATCAGTTTTCACTTGATATCAGCCAGTTCTGCAACTTTCGACATTTTTATTTCTATTTTTTCAATTTTCTATTGACAACCATTATCTTTTGGAATATATTTAAATAAAAATTGGAAAATTTTGGTTATTTTAAAATTAAAAAACTCTTTATTTTCTAGACGTTTTTCATATTACATAGGGGATGACTATATGATTAATTTTGTATTATGCGACGATAATGCACAATTACTTTCAAAGTTGAAGGACATGCTTGAAAATATTTTTTTAAAGAATGATTTAGATGCATGCGTTAAATTTTCAACAACAAGAGCAGACAAATTAATTGATTATTTTAACAACAATAACAATCACACTGATGTTTTATTTTTAGATATTGATCTCGATTGCAATTACAATGGAATTGAATTGGCCAAGAAAATTAGAAAAAACAATAAATCAATTTATCTAATATTTGTTACTGGACATTTTGAATATATAATTTCTGCATACGAATGTAAAACTTTTGATTTCATTCAAAAACCTTTTAGCCAATCAAAAATAGAAAAAACTATTTTGCGATTATTTGAAGATTTAGAAGGTAATAGTTCTTCTTTTATAAGGCTATCTACCAATGGGAAGGTTTTAAATCAGTCAACTATTAATTACATACAAAAAGACGGAATGAAAACAGTTTATAATATGGATTCTGGCATTGTAGAATCTTACGGCTCATTTATAAATATTGCTGATAATTTGCCCAACAATTTCGTTAGGTGTCACAAATCATATATCGTAAATATCAATAACATTAGTAATGTCGATTTCAAATGTAATACTATTTATTTTAAAGATTCAACTGAAGCAAAGTGCTTTATTGGACCTAAATACAAAAATAATTTTATGGAGGTTTTAAAAAATTATGGAACTATTAAATAATATCTGGACAGCATTAACAACAGAAAATGAAATTTTAATTAATATTTTATCAATACCTTTAACTTTCGTTGAGGCTTATGTATCAACATTACTTTCTATTACTGTATTAAATATTAAAGCTACAACAAAGCAAAAAATAATGTATATATTTTTTATTGCAATCCTAGGAATAATTTGTACTCTTTTAATTCCTAAGCCATATGGTAATATAATCACTCTTGTTGGTATACCTTTTGCCGCTATGTTTATATTTAACTGTTCTTTTTTCAAAGGTATTTTAGCAGAATTTTTGCCTGTCATCTTCATAACAATTTTAGAAATGATATTTGCTAGAATTGTTCTTCTTATTTTCAAATTAGACTATGAAATCTGCGCTAATATTCCAATATTTAGGCTAACTATAACATTATCGATTTATATCTTACTATTTTTATTTTGTAAATTATTTAAAAGATTTAATTTTAATATATATGTTTTTGATAATATCGGTAGAAAGAATAAATTCATTCTGATAGTCAATATTATATTTGCTACTATAGTAATATTTATGCAAATGTATTTAGGTGTCTTCTACACAAGTGATTTTCCTCTACCTATAGTAATTATAAATGCATGCTCTTTAATTGCTTATTTCTTCTTAAGTATTTACAGCATGATAAAAACAATGAAATTAGAAAAGACTTCTGCAGACTTAGAACAAGAGAAATTATATAACAAAACTTTGCAAATCTTACATGATAATATTAGAGCTTTTAAACATGACTTTTCTAATATTATTGCTGGTATTGGTGGATACGTTGAAACAGATGATTTGGAAGGCTTAAGAAAATATTATAAACAGCTATTACAGGATTGTTCACAAGTTAATAATTTAAGCTCTTTAAATCCAGATTCTATTAATAGTCCTGCTGTATATGCTGTTCTTGCCAATAAATATTATAAAGCAGATAATTTAGGAATAAAAATTAATCTAGAAACTTTTATAGATTTTAATAATTTGCATATGGAGATTTACGAATTTACTAGAATTCTTGGAATATTAATGGATAATGCAATAGAAGCTGCATCTGAATGTGATAATAAGTTAATTAATGTTAGTATTAGAAATGATTTAAGACAAAATCGTCAACTTTTAGTTATTGAAAACACATATAAAAACAAAGATGTAAATATAGACAAAATTTATGAAAAAGGCTATTCAACTAAACCTAAAAACACTGGATTAGGATTATGGGAAGTTGATAAAATAATAAAAAGACATAAAAATTTAGCAAGATTCACAACAAAATCTGATGAATTCTTTAAACAACAATTAGAAATATATAATGAGTAATATCACTTCAATACATATCATAAAACAAGATAGCTTTTATAGGCTATCTTGTTTTTGTGTTTTGTTGTTTTGAGAAATTTTAATTTATTAATCTTTTTTTATTAATGATGCAGGCATCTTTGGTTGATGGAATATTCCCCATATAAAACATGCACTGTTTGTACTCTTTCCATATTTTTCTGCTATTTTTGCTACTAATTTTAACATATTTCTTCCTCCCTTTATCTAACAAGAAATTTATATAATAACGCATTGCCGGCTAATGCTTTATTAATCTAATTGATTTTGTTTTAAGTAAGTTTCGTATCCATATTCATTTTTTGTTAGCATATATGCTAATCTTGATATAGAAATTGATTCTATTAAAACATTAAATAATAATATATTTGATAATACTTCATTTTTTATTATAAGCGAACATATTAGTGTTATGCTTGCAAAAATGTATGACAGTATTCTTTTTGCATTTCTTTCTTTTCTTCTTAATATTGGCAAATTAATGGTATCTGCTGGTGCATATAAAGAAATCATTATTATTGATAATATCCATATTAAACCAGCTATAATATATTTTGTATATATTGGTTCAAATGTTATATTTTGACTTAATATTGAATTGCCAAAGTAAACTACAAAAGTTCCAATTGTGCAACCTATGTGTGTTTTTAAATGAAAACCTCCTGCAACTATCTTATATGGCAACATTGTTAAGTATGCAAATATTACTAACCAACCAATTTTTAATACTATTGCTACTGTAAATAGTAAAATCAGTTTCGGCACCTCGCCTATTAGCAATTGCAATCCATACATTATTACCTCAGCTCTCTCGTCATCTATCTCTGGCATTTTCTTGCGGATTGCTCCTGTTAGGTATTCGCAAATTTTATCTATCATTTTGCTCACCTCTTTCGTTGTCACTATATTATTACATTTTTCGACTCTTTTTTCTGTTTTATTACAAATTTTGCTTATGCATATATGTATCTCTATTTTTATTCTACCTTTTTATTTTCATATATAAAATCGACCATTTCATAAAGTCTTTTCGTACTCCTGTTCTCTAATAAGTTTCCAAACATCCTGTAAAGCATTATTTATTGTATCTAAATTTTTTATATACATTTGTTAGTGTTCCTTCTATCAATATTAAAACCACGGATTAATCCGTGGTTTTAATGTATAATTTAATTTGTTCTATTTTTATTCTAATATTTTCCAACTTTTTTCTTTTACTGGCATTGATGTAAATGTCATTTCTTCTTTGGTTATTGGATGAAATAATGTCAACTGATATGCCCATAAACATATCTGCTTTCCATGTCCTCGTCCTCCATATTTTTGATCTCCATATATGCTATGTCCTCTACTTGATAGTTGAACTCTTATTTGATGGTGTCTTCCCGTATGTAAATCAATTTTTAGTACTGATAAATTTAGCTCAGGATCATATTTTATTACTTCATAATCCAGAATTGCTAATTTAGCATTTTTAGTGCCCTCTTTTACAACTTTACTCATGTTATTTTTTTCATTTTTCAGCAAATAGTCTTGTAACGTTCCTTTTCTTTCCTCAAATTTTCCGTTTACAATTACTAAATATCTTTTTCTAAAGTCTTTATTTCGTACTTGCTCGCTTAATCTTGCTGCTGCCTTTGATGTTTTTGCAAATACCATAACCCCTCCAACAGGTCTATCCAACCTATGTACAAGTCCTAAATATACATTTCCTGGCTTGTTGTATTTTTCTTTTAGATATCTTTTTATTATTGTAAGCATATCTATGTCACCTGTTTTATCTCCTTGTGATGGTATATTAACAGGCTTTTCTACAACTATTATATGGTTATCTTCATATAGTATTTTTAGCTTTATATTCTCTTCCATTTTAGCTCTCCCACCTTGCATATATTCCACATGGTAGAATTAGATCTGAATTTGTCATTGGGATTCCTATTTCTCCATTTTCAAAATTGCCTCTCAACTTATTACTTCTCATGTTTATCTTAAGCAAATTTTCTAATACCATACTTGATATCCCTGTTGTATATGAATTTATTAAGAAAAATAATGGCTTATCTGATAAAACTTGCATACATAGATTTATTAATTCTCCTATGTTTTCTTCAAACTTCCATACCTCTCCGTTTGCACCTCTGCCATATGAAGGTGGATCCATTATTATTGCATCATATTTGTTGCCTCGTCTTATCTCTCTATTTACAAATTTAATAACATCATCTACTATATATCTTACTGGTCTTTCTTTCAATCCAGAACTTTCAACGTTTTCTTTTGCCCATGAAACCATTCCTTTTGAACTATCTACATGACAAACTGAAGCTCCTGCTGATAAACACGCAACTGTCGCTCCTCCTGTATATGCAAATAAATTTAAAACCTTTACCTCTCTTTTTTGATTTTTTATGGTTTTTGAAATTTTATCAATCATCCAATCCCAGTTAACTGCTTGTTCTGGAAATAGTCCTGTATGTTTAAATCCCATTGGTTTTATATTAAATGTTAAATTTTTGTATCTTAACTGCCAGCTTTCTGGAAGTTTATTTTTATAGTCCCAATGGCCTCCTCCAGTATTACTTCTATCATATCTGGCATTTGCATTTTTCCATTTATTTGGAAATTGTTTTTCATTCCAAATAATTTGTGGATCTGGTCTTACTAGTATAATGTCTTTCCATCTTTCTAATTTTTCTCCATTTGCCATATCTAAAATCTCATAATCTTTCCAATTATTTGCTAACTTCATCTAATTTCTCCCATCAATATCTATTTATCATATTTTTAATTATAGCAAAAAATGGCTATTTGTACAAGTTCTTAAAATTCCTGTAGTAATTCAATAAAGTTATAAACTAAAAAACAGTCTAGTATTATCAAAATCAAGCAGGTGATAGTTATTGAAGTTATAAATTTATGTTCATTCATAAACCTCATTACTCTACTTTTTTCTTTCGCCTGCTTGTCCTCTCCATTTAAATAATTTAACCCTATTATAATATCTTTAGAATATTCCATAATATCCCCCTTTTTAGGCAAATGCCTTCTATTAATATTCTTGATATTATATTTATATTCCATTTATTACTATATATTACTACTTTCGTACTTCAAATTTTCTTATAATAAGATACTTATCAACCATTTGCTTCAAATTTCGTTTTTTTGCTATTTATTATCTCTATTTACAACTTTAATTTTATTTCTTCAGCTAACTTTTTATTTATTCCTTTTACTTGAGCTATATCTTCCACTGAAGCCTTTTTTATGTTTTCCACACTTCCATATTTCTTTAATAGCGCAACTTTTTTTACCACACCAATCCCATTAATTTCATCTAATGCAGATTTTGTTACTTGTTCATCTCTTAATTTTTTGTGATATCCAATAGCTGTATCATGTACACTGTCTTGAAACATTGTTATAGTATTTAATAAATTTTCTGATATTTTTAATTCTGTCCTATTCTCATCCATTAATGCTCTTGTTTGATGCTTATCATTTTTTACCATTCCAAAAATCGGAATCTCTATTTGTTTTTGTTCTTCTTCTCCTTCTCCTTTTGTAACTTCTTTTAGCTCTTTATTTATATTGGCTATAGCTTGCTTTCCTGCTCTAATTTGTGTAATTCCTCCATCAACAAATATTACATTTGGAAGTTCTCCAAAGCCATTACTCTTATCTTGATTTAGTTCTAGAATGGAATGTCTTAGTCTCCTTGTTATTACTTCTTCCATACATTTAGGATCATCTTGTCCAACGACTTCCTTAATTTTAAATCTTCTTGCCAAATTCTTTTTTATTATTCCATCCTGCATAACACACATTCCAGCTACCACATTTGTTCCAGACAAGTTTGAAATATCATAACATTCTATCTTTCTAGGAATAGATTGTAATTTTAACACGTCTTTTAATTCCATTAAGATATTATACTTATCTTTTTCTTTGTTTTCCAAAGTGATTTTCGCATTTTGTTCAGCCATTTCTACTAGCCTTAACTTTTCTCCTTTTTGTGGAGTTTTTATCTCAACTTTTCTACCTGCTAATGATGTTAATGTTTCTTCTATTAGATTTTTATCTTCAATCTCCTCTCTTATCATTATCTTATTAGGTAATATTTGTTTTCCTAAATAAAATTGTTTTAAAAAACTTGATAAGATTTCTGCATCGTCCTCATCATTTAGTCCATTAAAAAAATAATGTTTTCTTCCAATCATTTTGCTATTTCTAACATAAAACATTTCTATACAAACTTCAAGCTCATTTCTAGCGATTCCAATAACATCTATATCATTTTCTGAAATATTAGATACTTTTTGCTTTTGAGATATAGCTTCTATTGCATATATTTTATCTCGTAAATCTTGAGCTTTTTCATATTTCAGCTCCTCAGCTGCTTGGTTCATTTCTTGCTTTAGCTGTTTTATCAATTCATCTGTTTTACCTTCTAATATAGCTATTATTTGCTTTATTTGCTCCTGATACTCTTCTTTAGATAAGTACCCCATACATGGTGCCATACATTTTTTTATATGGTAGTTTAAACATGGTCTGTCCTTATATTTAAAACTTTTACATTGTCTTATTTTATATCTCGATTTTATAAATTCTATCATTTCTTTTGCACTACCAGAATTTGCATATGGTCCAAAATATTTTGCGCCATCATTCAATATTCTTCTTGTAATATATACGTCTGGATAATCTGCTGTTACATTTATTTTTATATATGGATATGTTTTATCATCTTTTAATAAAACGTTGAATTTAGGCATATTTTTCTTTATTAAATTGCATTCTAAAATAAGTGCCTCTGCTTCATTTTCACATACTATGTATTCAAAATGATCTATCAAAGCCACCATGTTTTGAATTCTTTGCGTTTTTTTATTTTTTCTAAAATATTGCCTTACTCTGTTTCTTAAAACTACTGCTTTTCCAACATATATAATATTGTCATCTTTATCATGCATTATATACACTCCTGGTTTTGCGGGTAGTTTTTTTAACTCTTTTTCTATATCAAACATTTTCTTTCCCTCTAAGTATCATTATACCACATTGCTGTTTCTCTGTTCAAGGTTCTTCTGCTTAAAGCTACTAATCTTCAGTATTTCATTTCTAAAAATATCTTCATGTCGCTTTACTTTTTATGTAAAATATTATATAATATTAATATACTTTTTTAGGAGGGAAATTTATGGACGACTCTTCTCTTTGCATTGCAATGCAACAAGGCAGCCCACTTAACCTTAACATTTATGTTGGCTCTGTGAGTGTAAACAACATTATTATTTCTACCGCTATCTCGTTAATAACAAGGATTCAACGGTCTTATCCTTCAGTGATTCCTTCTACATTAGCGGATAGCAATAATAGTATGTTTTTAAGCCACTTTCCAAAAAAGCTTAATGCCGTTGCATCTTTCACACTCGTCTTTAAAACGTCCCAGGATATGCAGAGCTTTTTAGAAAATTTTTCTATTGGCTTGTAATATTCTCATCCAGAAGTGCTACATTTTGTGGCCTTCTGGATTTTCAATTTTATTAAGCACTATAATATAAAATTTGAAGTTAAGATTGAGAATTAAAAATTTCAGTTTTGTTCTTTTTATGTACTTGCTATTTTTTTATATTCTGTAATATAATATCATAAAGGTATATCCGTACCATATACCTTAAATTAGTTTAGGAGGTATTTTTATGTGTGGTATCGTTGGATACGTTGGAAATAAAAAAGCTAAAGAAGTTTTAATTGATGGATTATTAAGTTTAGAATATAGAGGCTATGACTCTGCTGGTATGGCAACTTTAGAGGATTGTAAAATTGTTATTAATAAAGAAAAGGGTAGAGTTGCTAACTTAGAAAATTTAGATGGAGTAAAAAATTTAAAAGGTACTATTGGAATAGCTCATACTAGATGGGCAACTCATGGTATCCCTTCTAAGGAAAATGCTCATCCTCATATGGATTGCCATAATACATTTGCGGTAGTCCATAATGGAATTATTGAAAATTATGCAGACTTAAAAAAATTTTTGCAGTCTAATGGATATACTTTTAAATCTCAAACTGATACAGAAGTTATTCCTAATTTAATACATTATCACTTTACAAATGATAAGATTTCTAAGGGGATTGATAGATTTCTAAAGGCTGTAAAGTGTACAATAGACGACTTAAAAGGAAGCTATGCATTAGAAGTTATGTCGTCTTTATTTCCTGACAGTATTATAGTTGTTAGAAAAGATAGTCCTTTAGTAATAGGAAAAGGAAATGGAGAAAACTTTGTGGCATCTGACATTCCTGCTGTTTTAAAATATACAAAGGAATTTTATCTTTTAAATGATAATGAATTCGCCCTTATTACAAAGGACAAAGTAAGTTTTTATGATAGCAGTCTAGATGTTCACAATAAAGAAATTAAAAATATTGAGTGGGCCGCTTCTAGTGCTGAAAAAAATGGCTATGAAGATTACATGCTAAAAGAAATATATGAACAACCAACAGCAATAAGAGAAACTGTAGGTTCTAGATTCAAACTTGGAGAGAAATGTAGTTTTAATGATATAGATATTTCCAAAGAATATCTTCAATCTATAAATAAAATATTTATAGTAGCTTGTGGAACCGCTATGCATGCAGGCTTAATTGGGAAAAAAGTTATAGAGAAATTATGCAGGATTCCTGTTGAAGTAGATATTGCATCCGAATTTAGATATATGGACCCAATAATTGATGAAAAAACTTTATGTATTTATGTTAGTCAATCTGGAGAAACTGCAGACACACTGGCTGCACTTCGTCTTGCTAAATCAAAAGGCTCTAAAACTTTAGCCATTTCTAATGTTATAGGTAGTTCTATAACTAGAGAAGCAGATTACACGGTTTACACTCATGCTGGTCCAGAAATTGCTGTTGCTTCTACAAAGGCATATACATCTCAAGTTGTACTTATAGCAATTTTAGGAATCTATTTTGCTGAGATTTTAGGTTCATATCCTGAAAAAGGATTAGAAAATCTAAAATCTGAAATACTTGATTTACCTTCTAAAATTGAAGCTGTTTTAGAAAAGGCTGAAAAAATTAAAGAATTTGCAGATAAAATATATACTCAAAAAGACATGTTCTTTTTAGGAAGAGGTAACGACTATAATGTTGCTCTAGAAGGTTCCTTAAAGCTTAAAGAAATTTCGTACATTCACTCTGAAGCATATGCAGCAGGTGAACTGAAACATGGTCCAATAGCACTTATCGAAAATGGTGTTACAGTAATAGGAATAATTACAGATAAAGAATTAGTTGAAAAATCAATTAGTAACATACAAGAAGTTATTACAAGAGGTGCCAAAACTTTAATTATAACAAATCAAATATTGCCAAATGTTAACTTTGACCATGTTATAGATATACCAGAAACAGATGAATTAATCTCTCCTATATTGTCTGTAATTCCGCTTCAATTGCTATCTTACTACATTTCTAAAGATAAGGGATTAGATGTAGACAAACCAAGGAACCTTGCAAAATCTGTAACAGTTGAATAATTAAATATAGTTATAAAAAACAAAGGTAGAAAAAAAATCTACCTTTGTTTTTTTAGGATAGCATCTGTACATCACGCTATTATAGCTAGTAAAATTGCCCCAGGTATTCCTAATAAACCAACAAATATTGCAGTTATCGCATTTATGCCAATATGTAATCCCCACGCAGTTCCTATTAAATTTATTATGTACAATAATATAATTCCAATTATAGAATTTACTAGCAGTTTTATAATCAATTTTATAGGAACAATAAAAATTTTTCCAACTATTATTATTCCTATAAAACAACATACATATATCAAAATCATTTTTATATCCACTTATATCACCTCATATAACATTTATATTATATTGGCAGGACAAATATAACTATATTAAACAGCATCATATTTTATTTTGTCTACTAAATTTACCATTATTTTTTTATCCTTTGCTTTTTTTATTAAATAATCTAACTTTGATTGATTAGCCTTTATTTGATACAAATAATAATCTATTAATTCTTCCTCGGCAAATTCAAAATTCTTTCTGTTATTATCTAATTCCATTTTCGTTCTTATTATGCTTACAATAATTTCTCTCTTTTCTTCTTCCTCATTTGAATCCTTTATCTTTTTTTCACTCACGTATTCTTCAAATCGCATATTTACCTCCTATATGTGCAAATTTTGTTTATTTTCCAAATAAATTAAATATAATAATTCCTATTGATTGAATTGCAAATAAATTTAACAAATTTGATGTTAATAAATTGTTTGTTGCTTCTACTACTCCCAGCTCTGCTCCTACGTTCTGATTGTCTGCTTTTCTCTGAGCTTCTGTAAATGTTATAAGCTCTGGTATACTTGTAATTACTCCTAAAGCAATTCCTAAAATAATTTCTGGTAGATTAAATCTTGTACTTAAACTTGTTAAATTATCGCTTAATAAATTTCCTATTACATATAACGCTATGGTAATCAATATTATATATATAATATTAATTATTACTTGTATTATTTCTTTAGAACCTTTTTCTAATAATTTTTCTTCCTGTTCATATTTACTATTCTCTTCTTTTTCAATTTGCTCGTCTTGTAATTTTAAGTACAATTTATGTGAATTTAAATTGATATAATAAAACAACCCTAACATTATAATGAAGATTATAACTGCAAACATATTCAATTCTATGTCTGCTACAACAATAATTGCTGGTATTATTATTGTGATAATTACCATTATAATGTCTATTCTTATGGCTTTGTTTCTGATATATTTTTGATTTTTATTTAAGTATATTGCACACAAGTATTGGATTAAATTAATCACATTCGAACTTAAAACATTATAAATTCCCGTATCTATAAATCCCGCATATGCCGCAAAAGATACAGTTAGCAATTCAGGAACTGATGTTGCTATTCCTGCTATATTACCAGATGCTTTTGGTCCTAAATTAAGAAGTGCTGATAATTTTCGTAACGTTGGTACTAATAAATATTTTGATATAACTACTATTGCAAATGAATATAATAAAAACTTTATCAGTTCAATAAGTATTGGCATTATTATCTCCTCGTATAAAAATCTTTTTTACTTGTTATTTTATTATTTCTTTTTTTTCCAGAATTATGCATATTTCTCATAATGCTCACAAATAATATACTATATCAGTTGACTTTTCCTATTTTATGTAATATAATATTGTACATATTAAGGCGTTAGTATAAAAGATTAGTAGCAATCTAAATTTTATAAAGAGAGACTATGGTTGGTGAAAATAGTTTAAAATATTTTGTGAATCTACTTTTAGAGCTGTTAGTAAAGCTAACCCGAGTTGTGCTAGGTTATAAGCACTTATGAGTTCTAATTTTAATTAGTTAATTAAGGTGGTACCGTGATATATATGTCGCCCTTATGTTTTTGCATAAGAGTGATTTTTTTATATATAACAAATACATAATAAATTCTAGGAGGGAAATTATGATAGATATTAAATTTTTGAGAGAAAATCCTGATGTTGTAAAACAAAACATCAAAAACAAATTTCAAGATCAAAAGCTTCCATTAGTTGATGAAGTTATTGATTTAGATCAAAAAAATAGAGCTGCTAAGCTAAAAGGGGACGAGCTTCGTGCTAAACGTAATTCTTTAAGTGATATGATTGGCTCTTTAATGAGAGAAGGAAAAAAAGAAGAAGCTGAACAAACTAAGCTTGAAGTTAAAAAAATAAATGATGAATTGGCCGAAAACGAAAAATTAGAAGCTGAATATTCTGATGAAATAAAATCTAGAATGATGAAAATTCCAAACATTATGGATGCTTCTGTTCCAATTGGAAAAGACGATTCTGAAAATGTTGAGGTTCAAAGATTTGGAGAAGCTACAGTTCCATCTTACGAAATTCCTCACCATGCAGACATAATTGCTAAATTTAATGGAATGGATAAAGAATCTGCAGGACGTACTAGTGGTGTTGGTTTTTATTATTTAATTGGTGATGTTGCAAGACTTCATGAAGCAATGCTTGCATGTGCAAGAGATTACATGATAAATGCTGGTTTCACTTATGCAATTCCTCCATTTATGATTCGCAGTGATGTTGTTACAGGTGTTATGAGTTTTGAAGAAATGGATGCTATGATGTACAAGATTGAAGGAGAAGATCTATATTTAATAGGTACTTCTGAACATTCTATGATTGGTAGATTTAAAGGTCAACTTATCAAAAAATCTGATCTTCCAATTAACATGACTTCTTATTCTCCTTGTTTCAGAAAAGAAATTGGTTCTCATGGTTTGGAAGAAAGAGGATTATATCGTGTTCATCAATTTGAAAAACAAGAAATGATAGTTCTTTGTGAGCCTGAAGACTCTATGAATTGGTACAACAAAATGTGGAAGCTTACAGTCGACTTATTTAGAAGTTGGAATGTTCCTGTAAGACAGTTAGAATGTTGTAGTGGAGACTTAGCAGACTTAAAGGTAAAATCTTGCGACGTAGAAGCTTGGAGTCCAAGACAACAAAAATATTTTGAAGTTGGTAGTTGCTCTACCTTAGGTGATGCACAATCTAGACGTTTAGGAATTCGTGTAAAAGGCGAAAAGGGTAACTATTATCCACATACTTTAAACAACACAGTAGTTGCTACTCCAAGAGGATTAATTGCTGTATTAGAAAACAATTATCAAGAAGATGGAAGTGTTATAATACCTGAAATCTTACGTCCATATATGGGTGGAAAAGAAAAATTAGAACCTATTCGCTAAAAATTTCCTTTGGCCAGTGGGAACCCTCCTGCTGGTTAAAAAGGAATATCTCCGTTAATTAAAAGAAAGGAAATTGTATATGATTATAAAGAATCCTAAATTTGAAATTAGTGCTGTTAGCCCTAAACAATATCCTCAAAATGATTTACCTCAAATAGTTTTAGTTGGTAAATCTAATGTTGGAAAATCAAGCTTTATTAACACAATGCTTAACAGAAAGAAATTAGCTAGAACAAGTAGTGAACCTGGTAAAACCAGACAGATTAATTTTTATAATATTGATGAAAAATTCTATTTTGTTGATTTACCTGGGTATGGTTATAGCAAAATGTCTAAGCAAGAGCAAGCTAGAGTTGGTTCTTTTATTGAGGAGTATTTGTCAACTAGCAAAAACATTGCACTAATTGTATTTTTAATAGACATACGTCACAGTCCTTCGAGTAATGATAGACTTATGTATGATTACATTATTCATTGTAATTTACCTTGTTTAATTATTGCTAATAAGGCTGATAAAATTGCTATTACTAAAGTTGATAATGAAGTTATTAGACTTCAAGAGGAATTGAACCCTCTTAAGGACTTAACTTTTCTTCCATATTCTGCAGAAAGGCGTATTTATGGTGAAAATGTATGGAATTTTTTAGAAAAATATATAGATTTTTCCTTAGATTAGGTGTTTTTTGTCGATTTATGTTGATTTTACTGTAATTCTATGGTATAATTATTAAATCATGGTTCCAATAGGGACTATAAAATATTAAGGAGGAATAGCGCATGAGTTCTTACACTTTTCCCACTGTGAAAATCTACCGGATCGATGACGAAGATCTTATCTTTGCTCTAATCGATGAAATTCCTGAAATGGAAGAAATGGGCTTTTTCTGGAAAACGGCTGAGAACGAAGTCACTTTTGTTCTCCCCTCCGATGAGGCCAAGTATGAGAGACTCGTTCAGACCTTGGCGAGCATTGGTTTTGAACCTGCATATTAATCCTTACCCCCGTCGGTTTTCCGATGGGGGATTCTTTTTGTGTTTTAATATTTTTAACACAGCTTACAATTTTTCTTATTCTTTTATCTCATCATATCATTTCTCTTTGGTTATTTTTCTTTTCCGCTTTATCATTTTTAAAGCCTTTTGTCTTTCCATCATTAATACGTGTCCACATCCTAAACACCTCAATTTAAAATCTACCCCTACTCTTGTTATCTCCCATTTGTTACTACCGCATGGATGTTGCTTTTTTGTTTCAACTATATCTCCTACACTGTATTCCATTTTAACCACCTCTATTTTACCTTAATTTTATTTATAACCACATTATAATACTTTTCAAATTACATATGCTTATTTTATCATTAACAAATAAGACTAGTAAAGTTCATACTAGTCTTATAATTTGTTTTATTTTTCTGTAATCAAATTTATCCTTCTTGCCACTGAGTCACTTCCCAATACTTGCATTATCTCATACAAATCTGGTGTATTTCTTCTTTTTGTTATAGCAACTCTTAATACTGTTGAAATATCCCCAACATGACCTGGCCATTTTTCAGGTTCTTTTTTGTATTCTTTAACTTCTCTTGCATAACCTAATTCTTCAGCTAGGTCTTTAATCTTTCCAAACCATGTTTGTTGATCATCTTCTTTGTTATAATATTTTGACATATATGAACTTAATATTTTTTTGATTTCTTCTTTATCATTTATTTTATCAAAATCATATTCTTCTTTGCTTACAAAGAATTTATCATCATACATATACTCAATGCAATCTTTAACATCAGACCATTTAGCAATATCTCTACGAGGTTTTGCTTTTCCACGTTCAATTCCTAATACTTTAATAGAATACTCTTTATTGTTTAAAAGCTCTAATAATTCATTGTCGTATCTTTTAGCCCACTCGATAGATTCATTATAAATTCTTTCAGCACTGTATTTAGATATTACATTTTTTGAAACATCTAAAAGTTTTACCATGTCGAATAAAGCTCCGCTAACACTCATTTTATTTAATTGAAAATCAAAATCTTCTATTTCTTTATCTGGATTTTGTTTTCTCCATATTTCAAAATTTGAATTTGCAATATTTAATAAGTATTCTTTAACAGCTGATTTTGGAACTCCTAATTCAGAATAGTAAGAGACTGCAGCTTCTGGATCTTTTCTCTTACTCAACTTACGCTTATTTCCGTTATCATTTTTCATAATTGGAGAAATATGAGCATATTTAGGTGCCTTAAATCCCATTTCGTTGAATAATTGTAAATGTAATGGCACTGAAGATAGCCACTCATCACTTCTTATTACATGAGTTGTTCTCATTAAATGATCATCCACTAGATGTGCAAAATGGTATGTTGGAAGTCCATCAGCTTTTATTATTACGATATCCTGATCATTTTCTGGAAAATCAACATTGCCTTTTATAACATCCTTGTGTCTTATCTTTCTATCTTCTCTTCCTGGAGATTTAAATCTAACTATATATTTCTCTCCATTATTTATCCTTTCAATCATTTCATCAACAGATAAATTTCTACATTTTGCCCATACTCCATAATATCCTGTTCTTACACCTGCCGCTTCTTGTTTTTTTCTCATAGCTTCTAGGTCCTCTGCATTGCAAAAACATGCATACGCTTTTCCCATCTCTATAAAACGTTTAGCATAAGCCTGATAAATCTCTTTTCTTAAAGATTGTTTATATGGTCCATAATTTCCAATCTCCTCTTTATCATTTATCATTCCTTCGTCTGGAGACATATCAAAGTCTTTTAAAGAATTAACAATATCTGTAACTCCATTTTCTATTTCTCTTTTTTGATCTGTATCCTCTATCCTAAGGAAAAATACACCTTGCGTTTTTTTAGCTGATAATTTTGCAACTAAGGCTTGGTATAAACCTCCTATATGTACAAATCCAGTAGGACTAGGTGCAAATCTTGTTACTATTGCACCTTCTGGTAAGTTTCTCTCTGGATATTTTTCTTCATAATATTCCACAGGTTTTGCATCTGGAAAAATTAAATTTGCTAAATCTTTATAATCCATATTTTTCTCCTCCTTTCAGCCAGTGGGAATATTCCTCTTTGACTGATTTTTACTTATCTTCTAAAGCTTTGCTTCCTTTATAAGGTGTTATATTTAATTTAGATTTCCATAATAATTGGTAAAATCATAGGATCTCTTTTTGTTTTTTGGAATATATAGTCTCTCAAGTTATCTTTTAATGTTGATTTTATTGTAGACCAATCTGTTATATGTTTTTGTTCAAATTGTTCAACTTCTTCTTTTATAACATTTTTAACATCTTCCATCAAGTTTTCTGATTCTCTTACATAAACAAATCCTCTTGATATTACATCTGGACCTGATACTATTTCTCCTGTACTTGAATCCATTGTTAGTACTATTACTATTAATCCATCCTGTGATAAGTGTTGTCTATCTCTTAAAACTATATTTCCAACATCTCCTACACCTAAACCGTCTACTAAAACTTTTCCTGATGGAACTAGAGTCGTAAACTTAGCTTCTTGCTCATTCATTTCTAATGTTCTACCATTTGTTGTAATAAATATATTTTGAGAAGGCATTCCTAATTTCTTAGCAGTTTCTGCATGTGCTAATAATTGTCTATATTCACCATGGACTGGTATGAAATATTTAGGTCTTGCTAAAGACAATATTAATTTTTGTTCTTCTTGACAAGCATGACCAGATACGTGAACGTCTGCTAAAGAGCTATATACAACATCTGCTCCTATTTTCATCAAATCATCTATAACTTTTGAAACTGATTTTTCGTTTCCTGGTATTGGATTTGCTGAAATTATTACTAAATCATTAGGTGTTATTGTAACTTTCTTATGATTTCCTGCTGCCATTCTTGTTAATGCAGACATGGTTTCACCTTGGCTACCTGTTGTAATTATAACTAACTGTTCATCAGTATAATTTTTTATCATGTCTATATCTATAAATACATCTTTTTCAACTTTTATATAACCAATTTTCATTGCGGCTTCTATCATGTTTTGCATACTTCTACCACAAACTGCGATTTTTCTTTTATATTTTACTGCACAATCCACAATTTGTTGAACTCTGTGTACATTAGATGCAAATGTTGCCACAACTATTCTCTTTGTGCAATTTATAAATAATTTGTCTATAACTTCACCAACTGAACTTTCAGACATTGTAAATCCTTTTCTTTCAGCATTAGTACTATCAGACATCAATGCTAAAATGCCTTTATTTCCAAGTTCTGCAATTCTTCCTAAGTCCATTTTCTTACCATCTATTGGTGTGTAATCAATTTTAAAATCTCCTGTATGAATGACGGTTCCCACTGGTGTATGAATTGCAAGCATTACAGCATCTGGTATACTATGACAACTGCTTATAAATTCAACTGAAAACTTTCCAAGTTTTACAGTTTGTCCTTGCTTTACTTCATGCAACTTTGTGCTTCTTAATAAATTATGTTCTTCAAGTTTGTTTTTTATTAACTCTATAGTTAGCCTTGTTGCATAGATAGGCATATTTACTTGTTTTAACACATATGGAATAGAACCAATGTGATCCTCGTGCCCATGAGTTATAACCATTCCTCTTATTTTATCTTTGTTCTTTACTAAATACGTTACATCAGGAATTACCATGTCAATTCCTAGCATATCGTCAGTTGGAAATTCTATACCACAGTCTACAACTATAATATCATCTCCATACTCAAATACTGTGATATTCTTTCCAATTTCTTCAATACCACCTAATGGAATAATTTTTAAATTAGGTTTTTTAAATCTAAAATCTTCTTTTTTAGCTATACTCTTGCTAGCTGTTCTTGTTAAGTATTTTTCACTTTTAACTTTTACTAAATCTGTAGATACTGTTTCTTCTACATTATCTTTTTTTGGATAACTTTTTCTTCTACTATATCCACTTCTCTTTTTCTGAGTTGTCTCAGAAGTAACTTTTTTATTTTCTTCTGTCATTTTCTGTTTTTCTTTCCTTTCTTTTTCTACTTTAATTTAGCCTGAAATACTATTTTTCAAACTATATCTCCTTATTTGTTGTTACTGTATTATTAACTTTGACTCTCTTAATTATTCTAAAAACTAATATTATAAAGTATAATTAATACAAGTTTATCTATATCTATTTATAAATTATTTCCTCTTTTGCATGCAAAAATACAATATATCCATAATCTCTTAGATACATTATTACAATATTCTTATAAATCCGTCCGTACATTTATTTTTATAAACATATATAAATTAAAATCTCTTCTTTACCTTTACAGGTAACAACTGTTTCCTATTATAACTCAAATTCACAAAATTGTCAAATTTTGCTTGACATCTCGTCTGTAAATGTGTTATTATAATAATGCTTTACTTTTGCGAGAATAGCCTAGTTTATAGAGTATCGCCTTGCCAAGATGAAGCCTTTACTTTGAAAATTCTATAAATGCAGGTATAGTTTAGTGGTAAAACATAACCTTGCCAAGGTTAAGTTACGGGTCCGATTCCCGTTACCTGCTCCAAATAAGTAATGCATTGTTACTCATAAATAGAATAATGAATAATAAATAATTTATTTAGTTTTATAAAGCAAGTTTATTATTTATTTTTCATTATTCATTTTTAAAATTGATAAATATGTTCATAAAAATACACCTTTATCATATAATTAATTAAAGATTATATGGCGACGTAGCCAAGCGGTAAGGCACGAGTCTGCAAAACTCTGATTCATCGGTTCGATTCCGATCGTCGCCTCCATATTTGAAGATATAACTCACTCGATGTTATATCTTTTTATTTTAGAAAAATGCAAAGGAATCGAAAAGGACGTGCCGAATATAATGAGGCAAAACAGTTTAGTAGACTGTTTAATATTAATTTCTTTTTATTCCAGACTATGTGTTCTAACTTGAAATTTAATCATTGATTTTTCTCAAAATTTAGTGTATAGTATATGTTGTTAAAAGTGAATTATCATAGTTTATAATTCACATTGCAAAAAAGGAGTGCAATTATATGATTATTTTGTTAGATGCTATGGGCGGAGATAATGCTCCAGATGCTAATATTAAAGGGGCTGTAAAAGCTATAAATCAAATAGAAGCCGAGGTATGGCTAATTGGACAAGAAGAAGTTATAAAAAGTAAAATAAAAGAGTTTTATGATAAGGATATTTCAGAAATTTCTCCTAGATTAAAAATATACAATGCAACTGAAACTATCGAAATGGAAGATACTCCAACAGTAGCAATTAGACAAAAAAAGGATTCTTCTATGGTTGTTGGTTTTAATCTTTTAAAAGAAGGAAAAGGCGACGTATTTATATCTGCTGGAAACTCTGGTGCATTACTTACTGGTGCAACTTTACTAGTTGGAAGAATTAAAGGTGTTGATAGACCTGCTTTAGCTGGAATATTGCCTTCTTACCATAAGAGATTAGTTCTAATGGATTGTGGTTCAAACACAAATTGCAAACCAATAAATCTATTGCAATTTGCTCAAATGTCTAGTATCTATATAAAAGATGCTTTAGGAATCGAGAATCCTGCAATTGGGCTTTTAAATATTGGAACTGAAGAAACTAAGGGAAATGAGTTAATAAAGGAAAGCTATAAACTTTTAAAAGAAAAATCTTCAGAACTAGGAATTAACTTCATTGGAAATATAGAAGGAAGAGATGCATTCTCTGGCAAAGTAGATGCTGTTATTGCAGATGGCTTTACTGGAAATATATTTCTAAAGACTGTAGAAGGAATGGGAAAATTAATAAAAAAATCTTTATCTGAAAGTTTAAAGAAAAATATTTTTTCAATTATTGGTTCTATTCCAACACTTCCTGCAATTAATAGATTTAAAAAAATGATGGATTATAAAGAATATGGTGGGGCATTATTCTTAGGTGTAAAGCAACCTGTTGTAAAGGCTCATGGTAGCAGTGATGAAAAATTATTTGAATTTACAATAAAGCAAGCTGAACAATTTGTTAATAACAAAACAGTTGAAAAGTTAGAAAAAGAATTAAGCAAATCAAAAGACTTACTATGCAAGTAGTAAGTCCTTTTTGTATATTATTTGCACAGGGCATCATACACAAATTTTTGCGTATACACTTTCCTACCGTCTTTGACGGTAGTTTCTACCCTACTAATGAACGTAGCTTCTTCTTCATATTGCTTCCAGAGTTTTTTCAAATCCCTCTTATTTTCTGCATATATGTCAACTTGCATCCGTCCATTATCACTAACTACGTTCACTCTCACATAGCCAGAATATTTTTTGTTTCTTCCACAAAACGGTGATTGCATTTGCAAATCCTCCTCTTCAACATTTTAATTATGTCTTGCACCATAATCATATTTTTATTATAACATCTTTGCCTTGATTTATCAATCATTTGTAGCCACATAACCACCAGCAGTTACGACTTTCTTTCCTTCTGAAGTTTTTAGCCAATTAACCAATTTTCTAGCATTACTATTCTCTGGTTCATCTTTTCTAAGTACTGCATAAACAACCTTTGTTAGTGGATATGTTTTATTGGCTATGTTCTCATCAGTAGCTTCAATACCATTTATCGCTAAGAATCTTACATTGCTCTTTACATGTTGTTCTTTTGCATATAAGTATATTGAATATCCTATAGAATACTTGCTATCTTTATATGATGATACCGCATCAATAAGTCCTTCCATAACTTCTATTCTTAAATCTTGACTTTCTGGTTTTTTCATTTTTAAACCTTTCATTACCATTTTTTCCATCAAGTTTTGGCTGCCTGAATTTTCTTCTCTTTGATATGCAACTATTTTTGCATCATCTCCACCAACTTCTTTCCAATTGGTGATGTCTCCTGTATATATTTTTTGAATTTGTTCTATTGTTAGTGATTTTACTGAATTTTCTTCATTTACTAAAAATACAAATCCGTCTAGACCTATGCCAATCATTTCAAATTCCACACCCGCTTCTTTTGCTTGGTTTAATATATCATCAGATGGCTCTGATACAAATATTAAATCTTTTTCTTTGTTGATTAAGCTAGCATATACTTTTGCTGTTTTTCCATGAGTATTTTCATCTAAATATTTTTGTGCCTGTTCCTCATTATATCCTAACACTGATTTTGTTATCTCTCCAATCATTGGTAGCATTGCAGTAGCCCCATCAACCTTTGGGAACTCTTCCTCTGTCATAGAAAAGCTTTCTATTTTCTTCTTATCTTCATTGTTTGTTTCAGTATTTTGAACCAAAGCATTATTATAATTTGTTTCTGGTTCTCTTACATATATCATATAATAGGCTATTCCTATAACCACTAATAATATTAAAATTACAACAATTATAGCTGTACTAAAATTTGTTTTTTTCTTTTCCATAATATTTCCCCTTACAAAATTAATTTTATCTATTCTTTTTAGATTTAATAGCTTTTATTATCAATAGCGCAATACATATAAAAATTGCAAATACGATTCCATTCAAAATCCAAAAATCTTTATTCTGATAATCAATTGCATTATTCTTTTCCTCATTTTGTTGACTATCATTATTTGTCTTTTCTATCACAATTCCAGTTTGTTTACTTATTGTTATATCCTCTATCTCTTTTTCTACACTACTCTTGATTTTCTCATTCTGTTCTTTATTACTATTAATAAGTTCCTGTGCTCTACTTGTATTAATTGCACCCTCAATTTCTCCTAGTCCATTTGAATAACATGTTCCTCCGAAGAAATTAATAACATATTTTCCTTCTTCTGTTGTTCTATATCCTATGCTATGAGCAATTGTTGGAACTTTACTATTGTCAGAAATGACATCATTAGAAAATTTATTAATTACCTCAGAATAATACTTATTTGTATATGTTCCGTTATTATAATAATCCTTAAAAGCTATAACATCTTCCGAATAAGAAACATACCCTGTAGCAATTTGTCTATCTTCATTTCTGTAATATGCTGTCATTCCCGTGATCCAACCTTCATGTTCATCATATTGTGCTTTTCCTGTAGCATCAGTAATTCCTTCGAATAAATGTGTTGTTTTTACATTTCCATCATATATAATCATTCTTATATACAAGTCTGCATTAATCATGTTTATATATTCAATCTTTTCTTGTTCAGTAACATTCAGCTTGTTTCCTGAAATATCTTGTCCTACATATATCATTCTAGCTCCCGGCTTACAATAATACCAAAAACGGTGGTTTTTTATTTTTAAAATATCCCACTCTGATGTTTTTACATAATCATATTCATTATCAGTAGAGTCTTCTGCCTCTTTTGTCATCCTATATATATATAATTCCTTATCTCCCTCGGATTCAACGTAGTCTATGCACACTTTTTTACCATATAGTGGATAATCCTCTTTAGGAGATTGAGATTCTATATATTCTTCTGTTAATGGATAATTCCAGTCTGAGCTTATTTCCCTTTGCGTCCTAAATGCTTGATCTCTTAAATCTAGCCTTCCGTCTTTAACAATTTGTTTAAAAATGGCATACTCACATATTGATTCTATGATACTATTTGAACCATACTTTAACCCATTATCGTTTAAATAATGCTCTATCACATTTGCATTATCTATTGCAGTAATTTCTCTACTTCCCGTTCCTGAAGCTATTTGTGATGTTTTTTTCTCTTTTTCATAGTCTATTGTGAGTCCGTTTTTTATAAGAGTTTTAGCATTTTTCAATACTTTAGTTTCTGCATCAGTAAAATTGCTATCTTGTCCATATAACAAATCCTTATATGTCTCTTTTTCAACAATCACATTGTTAGACAATGCATTAACTTTAAAGTTGTAATACTCAACTGAAATGGTATTATCTTTAAACTCATAACATTCTGGATATATCGCTGTTACCAATGGTACATCCTCTTCTGCAAGTTTTATTGTTGCTTTAAATTTTTTTATTGTATATCCATTCCAATCTTCCAATAAGTATTTTATTACTTTTGCATTTTTTAAATCATTATCAGTATTATATTTTAATGTAATTTCTTTGGCTTCATTTGGAGTAAACTTAATATTTAAATTTATCACTCCATTTTCATCCGCCATAGCTTTTACTTTATTATTGTTTATAGTTAACTCAAAGTTCTCTGTTTTTTCTACAAGAACTTTACCAGCTACTGGAATTTGTATTTTTGTTGTTATATCTTTATTTGTAGCATTCCTTACAATGAATGAATTTTCTATTAAAGAATTTTCTTCATCTATATTTATTTCGGTAGTAATCAATTCAAAATTTTCTTGTTGCTCAATAGTTATAGATTTTCCCTCAAAGTAAGTTGAAGAACTAGCTGCATTAACTTTTAAAGAAAGCATTAGTATTCCGAGTAAAATTACACTAAACAATAATCCTTTGTTTCTTTTCAAATTTATCCCCCCTTTGCAAAAATTATATATTAACATTTATAAATTTTCAACATCTTAATAAAAAAAATACTTACTATGCAAGTAGTAAGTATTTTTTTATTAGCCTATGTAGAAGTCCTGTGTATATATCTTCGTACCATTAATACACTCTGTCCTAACCTCACTCATTTTCCGTGCTCTAGCTCTATAATCTTTGCAGAGTACATCAAAACGTTTCTTATCGCTAGCCGAAACTTTGTACTTTATACACGCTTCTCCTGCATTCCAACTGCAATTAATTTCCTCATACTTTTTGGATTCAAATCCAAATGATGGAAGTCGCATTCGCAACACTCCTTTGATATAAAATTAATTATGTCTTGCACCATAATCATATTGCCATTATATCATCTTTTCCCTGATTTTTCAATTGTTTGTAGCCACAACCCCTCAACATTTATGCTTTATTTCCTTCTAAATTTTATCATTTTACACCAAATAACTAACTAAAAAAAGACCCTACTAACAAGTAGTAAGGTCTCTTTATTAACTATTTTAATTCGATTGTAGCTCCAGCTTCAACGAATTTAGCTTTTAATTCTTCAGCTTCTTCTTTAGAAGCACCTTCTTTAACTGTTTTAGGAGCTCCATCAACTAAATCTTTAGCTTCTTTTAATCCTAATCCTGTTGCATCTCTAACAACTTTGATTACTTGGATTTTGTTTGCTCCTACATCTGTTAATACAACATCAAATGAAGATTTCTCTTCAGCTGCTGCTCCTGCAGCAGCTCCTGCAACTGGTGCTGCTACTGCAGCTGCAGATACTCCATATTTTTCTTCTATTCCTTTTACTAATTCAGCTAGCTCAGCTACTGATAAAGCATCAATGCTTTCTAATAATTCATCTATTTTTGCCATTTTTAATTTCCTCCTTATATATTTTTTATTTATTGAACTTTTCGTTCTAATTTCACGGCAATGTGAATTTAATCATAATATTTCTTAAATTAATTAAAAACAAGTTTATAATTAATTTAGCTAATTTTAATCAAAAGCAAGTAATACAAGGCAATCAAGTCAAAAATATATTAGGTGTACTTTTGTACATTGAACATATTTTTAAACGTAGATTAACTAAGTAGTACGAAGCTTTTCATTAAAATTTTATGCTTCTTTTTGTACTTTAACTTGATCAAGCGCAACTGCAAGTTTTGTAATATTTCCAAGCAATGCACCAGCAAGTTTTGCAAGTAATTCTTGTCTTGATGGTAATTTTGCAAGTGTTATTATTTCGTCTGCAGTCATTACTTTACCTTCAATAATTCCACCTTTAATTTTGTAGAAATCATGTGTTTTTGTAAAGTTGTATATTGCTTTAGCTGGTTCTAAATAATCTTCTTGACCTATTACAACTGCTGTTGGACCTTCTAATAATTCATCTAGTCCGCTTTCACCGTTTGTATCTAAAGCTCTTTTTGTTATATTATTCTTTATAACTCTATATTCTGCGTTTGCATTTCTTAAGTCGTTTCTTAATGATGTTACATCAGAAACTGATATTCCTCTGTAATCTGTTAAAAGTATTATTTTAGCTGTTTTAAATTCTTCTGCTAATTTTGATACTTCTTCTTTTTTTGTTTCAATGTTTTTTTCGTTTGCCACTTTAATATTCACCTCCTAATTTTATGTTGGATGTTTATATAAATTATATATACTAAGTTATAATAGTTAAATCTTAATATATTTCTCCACCTTAATACATCCGTAAAAATAAATCCAATCCGTATAGCCTTTTGAGGCTATAAAGATTGGATTCTCCGTTCCTTATGCCTCGGTAGGACTTAGATGCCTACTGTCTTTGGCTATATATCATAAATTATTTTTGGTCAATATACATACTTGGACCCATTGTTGTAGATATTGCAACACTTTTAATGTATTGTCCTTTTGCTGCTGCTGGTTTTGCTTTTATTATTGCATTTATTATTGTATCATAGTTTTCTTCTAGTTTTTTAGCACCGAATGAAACTTTTCCAAATCCTAAGTGAATAATATTATTTTTATCTAATCTATATTCAACTTTACCAGATTTAATTTCATTTATAGCTTTTGTAACATCCATTGTTACTGTTCCAGATTTAGGGTTTGGCATTAATCCTTTTGGTCCCAATACTTTACCTAATCTACCTACAACACCCATCATATCTGGTGTTGCAACTATAACATCATAATCAAACCAGTTTTCTTTTTCTATTTTTGGTATTAATTCTTCTGCTCCAACAAAATCTGCTCCTGCTTTTAATGCTTCGTCAGCTTTTGGTCCTTTAGCAAAAACTAATACTTTTTGTGTTTTACCAGTTCCGTTTGGAAGTACTGTTGTACCTCTAACTTGTTGGTCAGCGTGTTTTGAGTCAACACCTAATTTTACATGTAATTCAACTGTTTCGTCGAATTTAGCCTTTGGCATTTTTTCAATTAATTCTAATGCTTCATGTGCACCATATAATTTAGTTTTATCAACTAATTTTGCACTTTCTGCATATCTTTTTCCTTTTGCCATTTTCTTTCCTCCTTTTGGTACTATCGAGATTATATTCTCTCCCATATTTTACTTTTATTCTGCTACAACTACACCCATTGAGCGAGCAGTTCCTTTTACCATGCTCATAGCAGCTTCTAATGATGCTGCATTTAAATCTGGCATTTTTTGTTTTGCTATTTCTTCAACTTGGGCCATTGTAATTGTTGCAACTTTTTCTTTATTTGGCTTTCCTGAAGCCTTTTCAATTTTAGCAGCTTTTTTTATTAATACTGCTACTGGTGGTACTTTTGTAATGAATTCAAAAGATTTATCTTTGTAAACTGTAATTACAACTGGTATTATCATTCCAGGTTGATTTGCAGTTCTATCATTAAATTCTTTAACAAATTGCATTATATTAACACCACTTGATCCTAATGCTGGTCCTACTGGTGGAGCTGGTGTAGCTTTTCCTGCAGGAATTTGCAATTTTATTACATTAGTGATTTCTTTCTCTGCCATTTCTTTGCACCTCCTTTAGTATTGTATATTAACAAAATAATTTATATTTCATAGAAAAGTAATACTAAATATATTATTCTGCACATATTATATAATTATTTTCTATCCTAGTATGAGCTTTTAATAATATTTTAATATTAGTTTTCTATAATAAACTAATTAACTTTTTGTACTTGTGAAAGTTCTAATTCTACTGGTGTTTCTCTTCCAAACATTGATACTAGTACTTTAACTTTATGTTTGTCTTTGTTTATTTCTTGTACTGTTCCAATATAATCTTTGAAAGGTCCGTCTATAATTTGTATAGAATCATTTACATCATAATCAACTTTCACTTCTGATATTTCAAATCCCATTTTTCTTATTTCATCCTCTGTAAGAGGTATAGGATCTGTTCCAGAACCAACAAAGCCTGTTACTCCTCTAGTATTTCTAACTACATACCAAGTTTCTTCTGTTACTATCATTTTTATTAGCACGTAACCAGGAAATACTTTTTTTAGATTAGCTTTTCTTTTTCCATCTTTTATTTCAATTTGTTCTTCCATTGGAACAACAATATCAAAAAAGAATTCCTCTAGTTCTTGATTTTTTATTTTCTTTTCTAGGTCTGTCTTTACTTTGTTTTCATATCCTGAATATGTATGTACAACATACCACTTAGGTTCTAATTGTTCTTGAGACATCGCTAATAAGCCTCCTTTATTAATTATTCGGCATTTTCTGTAACATCATCAGTTGTTGCACCTTCTGCTGTATCTTCTGATTGTTCTGAAGTAGTTTCGGTTGACTCAGTTTGTCCTTCAACAGTAGCATCTGAGTTTTCTGCTTCACTTGTTTCAGTATCAGTAGATTCGCTTTCTGTATTTTGATTTGTTGTTTCTTCATTATTGCTTTGTGAAGATTGTATTGTTGTTTTTAATTTATCTACTCCAAATTCATTTATTTTTTCGAAACAAACATCTAATACTAAAACGATGATTCCAATTATAAGTACAACTGCAATTACTGCTAAGGTATTGTTTACTAATTGTTTAGAAGTTGGCCAAATTACTTTCTTTAGCTCAGCTTTTGTATCTTTAAAAAAGCTCTTCTTATCCTTAGCCTTTTTTACTTTTTTATTTTCTTTATTTTTTGCTTCTTTAGGCATAACGCTTCCCCCTTAAAGGATTATTTTGTTTCCTTATGTGTAGTACGTTTTTGACAGAATTTGCAATATTTTACTACTTCTAATCTATCTGTATTATTTTTCTTGTTTTTTTCTGTCATGTAATTTCTTCTTTTACATTCTGTACATTCTAATGTTATTGGTTCTCTTGCTCCTTTTGCAGCCATTTTATACACCTCCAGCCATTTTTTAGCTTTATTATAATTCATACAAGCGTATGCTTACCACATACGCTTAGTTATTTTATCATGTATTTCCTTATTTGTCAATCATTTGACGTTATTTTTTGCTAATAAATGAGATTTTTTTGTAAGTTTAAGATTTATACATAGTACTCAAAAACTTACATAAATAAAGTAATTCGAAAACCGTATCCTCCATACTCATCAGCCGACCCATCATTGCGAGCACCAGCTGGGAAATCCGAGTAGTCTAAGCCATACCATCCCCCTCGTACAGTAACCAAATCTCTACCACCTTTACAACGTTCTGTTGTCCATTCCATTAAATTTCCTCCCATATCATATATGTTACACACTGGGGTTGTTTGTCCTGTTGGTACTAACACCTTACTATTTAAAGCCTTAGGTTTTTTCTTCCCTTTTATATCAGTATAGGAAAATTCGGTATCTTCATAATTATCCTCTTTAGAACTATTTCCATAGTTTTTATTTGTTTTTTGGATAAATTCTATTGCGGTATCCCATGCGTAACTACTACATAATTTGGTTGTTGCTATATATCCTTGATTTTCTTTCATATTTTTTGCTAAACTCACTGCATTACTTTTTCTAACGTACTCATAAGGTACTTGTCCTTTTTTTACAGTTACTGTATTTGTTGTCGAGCTTTCGTTTGTTCTCATAGCTGGTTCTTCTGCCTCTGTACTTTCTTTATCTCCAGCTTCATACCTTCCTATATAATATCCATGATATTTTTCAATGCTTTCTTTTTCGTCTTCCGGCATTTTCTCTATATAGTAACAAGAACTTGGAGCTGAACTGTACCATTTTATTTTTTCTGAATTTGTATCTGTATCAATTGTTCCTGTCGCTGTATTGCTTGAATATGCTACTCTTTTATAGTCTACTACCGAATCAACTGGTATCCACACAAATTGATTTCCATCTTTGTCTTCGATTACAACCCCACCAGCAACATTGTTAGCTGAATCATTGGCAATTTTAAACTTCTCAGGAATTATTACTGTTCCATCTGAAAATTTAACTTTTGATTTTTCTATGCTATTTACCATACTATCCTCTTTAGCTTCCGTTAAAGTCTTTGTTTTTATTCCTCCATCAGAATTTTCACCCGTCATTTGCTCTATATAATCCTCTGCAAAATCAATATCAGTTTGATCATTTGCTTTTCCTTGTGTATATTTATCCTTTGCTTCTTCTGGCTTCTTTATTATGCCATTATTATCTAGCACTAATCTTATACTTACTCCTGCCAAAATTAATAGCACAACTACAGTTACAACAAGAGCCACTAAGGTTATGCCTGATTGTTGCTTTCTCCTCTTCCTAATTTCTTTTACATCCGTTACTTTCATCTTCTTCCTCCTTAAAAATTTTACTTCTTTCCTTGTTTATATACTATCTAGCGCAGTACCTAATAAATATGATACACGCAATTAGAAATTGAAATTTTCTCTTAACAATGAGCATGCGTCTGGTACGTAAGACAATAGAGGTAATCTCTATTCCTAATTGAATCATATTATTAGGCATGACGTTCCTCCCATTATATTATAGCTAAACTCTCTAGCTACAACGTTTACAAGCATTTTTCATTTTGTATTAAGTATATTACTTAAGGAATTTGTCCATAATGAAAGTATAGCAATAAATTACTAAAGAATCAACATAAAAAAACAAAATATTTTAAATAATTTTTATAAAAGGTATAAAAAAATATTTAAATAAAATTGCTGAAAATGTGAAGAGATTCTAGTTATATACTATTTTTCAGAGTTGAGGATTTTCCTTAAGTAATATACTTAATTCAAAGTTTATTTTTATGTAACCTTTTTTACTTTTGATTCATTTAGATTTTATAACATATTGTTTTATTTTTCAAATTTATTTTCACTGTTCTAAAAAAGAAAACATTGACTATTTTATTATTTGTTGTTATAATACGCTTATCAACCATGGAGGTGATCTCATGGAAAAATTATTATTTAGAAGACTTGATGAGCTATTGCCTCAGGTCTACACATCATCCGGAGACGTAAAGGTTTGCGGTCGGGACTTATGCACAGATTTAATTCTCGCTGCAGAAAGAGCTTATCCTCGTACAAACTTTGGAAATCCGGATACCGGAATGATGTATGTTTCTGTATTTAGGGAACACTTCTTTACTAACAGATAATTAATTCATCATTAAAAACATCCCTGTATAACTGCAGGGATGTTTTCATCTTATTTATTATTTTTTTTCTTTTTAGCAACAGAAAATCCAAATTTTCCAATTTTCTTTCCTAATTGATAATATCCTCCATTAGCATATGCCATCAAATCACATTTACTAATATCAAATGCTCCTTTTTCATCTATATATTTTTCATCAACATCAATTGAAAGTACTTCTGCCACAAACATATCATGGCTTCCTAGTTGTACTATCTTTTTCACTTTACATTCTATAGATACAGGGCTTTCTGCAATCAATGGTGCTTTAACAAATTCAGCTTTTTCCTTATGCAATTTCATTTCTTTAAATTTATCTACTTTTGCCCCTGTTTTTACTCCACACCAATCTGTTGCATATGCTAAACTCTTAGTTGTTAAATTAATTACAAATTCTTTATTCTTTTTTATGATGTCATGTGAATATCTTTCTGGTCTGACGGATATATAACATGTTGCTGGATTAGTATTCAAGATTCCTGTCCATGCAACAGTAATAATATTTGATTTTTCCATATCTCCACAAGATACCATAACTGCAGGTATTGGATATATAAAAGTTCCTGCTTTCCATATTTTACGTTTAAACATATTATCTGTAAAGGAAATCAAATCCTGATTTTTCTTCTGGTTTTTTATTTGTTTTATTTTCTTTGTTTCTTTCATTTGCATTATCTCCTTCAGTTTTTCTGCTTTTCTGCTCATTATCTTTCTTGGTTTGTTTTTTTCCTCTTTCATTTATTTTTTTCTGTGCAATACGACATGCGCTAATATTTTCATATACCTTTTGCATTTCAGATTTCTTAATTTCTTCGCTTGGTATAACACCTAAATATCCTCCAAGATATTCATGTGAAAACTTTAGAGATGAATCTGATAACAACTCTGAAATTTCTTCTTTAATTGCAATACTCTTTTTTAAAGTTTCTGAAGTAATCCAATCTAAACGAACAGGAGAAAAAGCATAGGTTTCAATTCCATTTGATTTTGTAATTTTATAAATTCCTAAATCATCTTCAGGCAATAAGAAAATATCATAATTCATCTTACCTATTAATTGAATAGAGATATTTTCCCCCTTATTTATTGCAAAAGACGAAGCCTTTTCTCCCTTAACTCTTCTACATCTCGGGCTATTTTCACCAGTTCTAATTTTGATTTTTCTGCTCTTAATGTCATCGGCCAATTCTTTGTAAAATTTACGTTTTGCTTCCATTGATATACTCTTCATATATTGCTGTCTTTTGACCTCAGTATTAATCTTTGAGTAAGCCCAAAATTGTTCTTCCATTCTATAAACAATTTCCAAAACCTTAGACATTGTAAATTTATCCATGGCTCCAGCTATCTGTTCATGTTCAGGAATATCATTTAAAAGTTTTAACACATGTTCTTTAAAATCTCCTCTTATTTCACTGTCTTTAACTCTGGTATTGGAATTTGAGATTTTGTCAATTGGAACAGGCTGCATTTTATTAATCTCAAATGCATTTTTACCTTTTCTAAGTGTACGGCGTTCCATTCCTTCTAGAACACTTCTGGCTTCAACTTCAATATTTGTTATCCCACTGCATTCAAACAATGCTCTTTGTTCATCATCCCTAATTACTAAATAAGATTTTAACATAGTAATTATGCTCAAAATATAGTTGTGTAAAATTTCGTCATCATTTAAAATTTGAGGATCATCTTCTAAGGCTCTTTTTATATCGCTTAATTTTAGTATCAACAATCTTTTGGTTTGTTCTTTAATTTTTTTGTTATATTCCTCTTGCTCTTTTTTTCTCTTTATATTTTCTGACTCAATTTGCTTATAACTTTTATTACTATCACTTTCTTCTTTTTGGCTCATAGCTTTTTTACGTATTCCTAATACAATATATGGACTTTTATTTTGATTTTTCTTTTCAATCATAAATTTATTTCTATATAATTTTCAAAATTATATAGTTCCTCCTTTTATATTTTTAACACAATGTTTATTATACCACAATTTTATGTAAATGTCAAAAAAAGCCACAAATCAATATTCATTTACTGATTTCTAGCTTTTTCTTTTTTATAAAATAAAAAAAATCTGGCGATGACCTATCTTCCAGGCAAGGTAACTCGCGAGTATTGTCGGCACGTAAGAGCTTGACTTCTGTGTTCGGCATGGGAACAGGTATTTCCTCTTAGTAATAGTCACCAGAAAAGTTTATCTTATATTGAAAGAACCTTTATTGGTTATTTCAATATTGATTACATATTATTGATTAATGTAACTATTTGATAATATATCACTTATTGAATTTTTTGTAAATACTTTTTTTAAATATTTTTAAATTTTTTGATATATTATTTTAGCACACTCAAAAATACATAGAAGAAATATCTTGTTCTAGGGTAAACCTTTTGTGGTTAAGCCCTCGATTTATTAGTATTGGTCACCTTAATACATTACTGCACTTACAGCTCCAACCTATCAACCACATAGTCTACGTGGAATCTTACTACCTTACGATATGGGATATCTTATCTTAGGGCTGGCTTCACACTTAGATGCTTTCAGCGTTTATCCAATCCATACTTAGCTACTCAGCCGTGCCTCTGGTGAGACAACTGATACACCATTGGTATGTCCATCCTGGTCCTCTCGTACTAAGGACAGATCCCTTCAAATATCCTGCGCCTGCGACAGATAAGGACCGAACTGTCTCACGACGTTCTGAACCCAGCTCGCGTACCGCTTTAATGGGCGAACAGCCCAACCCTTGGAACGTACTTCCGCTCCAGGATGCGATGAGCCGACATCGAGGTGCCAAACCTCCCCGTCGATGTGAACTCTTGGGGGAGATAAGCCTGTTATCCCCAGGGTAACTTTTGTCCGTTGAGCGATGGCATTTCCATTTACAACCACCGGATCACTAAGCCCTACTTTCGTATCTGCTCGATATGTCTATCTTCCAGTTAAGCTCCCTTCTGCCTTTGCACTCTTTCGCGCGATTTCTGTCCGCGCTGAGGGAACCTTTGGGCGCCTCCGTTACTCTTTAGGAGGCGACCGCCCCAGTCAAACTGCCCGTCTGACATTGTCCTCTGACCAGTTCATGATCACAAGTTAGAATTCCAATAACTTAAGGGTGGTATCCCAAGGTTGACTCCGGAAAAGCTGACGCCTTTCTTTCTTAGTCTCCCACCTATCCTGTACATAAATCATCGAAACCCAGTATCAAACTGCAGTAAAGCTCCATGGGGTCTTTCTGTCTTGTCGCAGGTAACTAGCATCTTCACT
>OIYO01000277.1_pt1 | contig 49846 bp, 48 predicted proteins | sample 1588191 | NCBI WGS metagenome assembly OIYO01 (sample SAMN03283275) | human gut metagenome | biome: human-associated habitat; material: feces | host: Homo sapiens | place: Peru | collected 2012 | reverse complement strand
CGGATCGCCGCGTTCCGGCTCGCGCACAGCGATTATGTGCAGACGCGCGAAGAATCGCTCGACGATCTGCGTGCGCCTTCTTCCGATACAGAAAGCACAGGAGGCGAAGGAAACCATGTGGTTTCGTGATCTTATTTCCAACCAGTTTTTGCTGACCGGCATTTCGTCGTGGCTGTGGGCGCAGGTGCTCAAAACGATCATCCACGCGCTCGTCACGCACCGGTTCGATCTCTCCCGGCTCGTCGGCGACGGCGGCATGCCGAGCGGCCACTCCGCGACCGTTTCCTCGTTCGCGGTGGCTGCGGCATTCGTCTACGGGCTCGACTCCTTTGAGTTTGCCATCGCCGCGGTGCTCGCCGTGATCGTCTGCAAGGACGCGATGGGCGTCCGGCTCGAGACCGGCAAGCAGGCCGCCATCATCAACGAGATCGTCCGCGCGTTTGACGAGCTCTCCTCCGGCAAGCTGACGGACGTTAAGCTCAAGGAATTTGTCGGCCATACGCCCATTCAGGTGCTGGCCGGGATTTTGCTCGGCATTGTGAACGCGGTGCTGCTGCACCTCTTTATCTTCCCGTAAAAACCTTGCGCAGAAATTCGATACGATACGCCATCACGGGCCTTAGAAATTCGCTGTTTACCGCGATATCATAGCCGTGCATGGCGTTTTTTATCGGGTGATACTCGCGCCGCCGCTTTGCTGCGCGGCGTATAAGAGCTTCATCGGCCCATGGGACAGGCGCACGAACCACGGCGAGAGCGTGGACTTCATATGCGCATAGCGCGCAAGATCGGGATGATAGGTATAGTCCGGCATAGTTTTTCTCCCTTTAAAACAGCGCCCGCCGCACGGCAGAAAGATCGTGCGGCGGGCGGTTTTTATGTTTCTTTCGGCTTTTCCGGCTCCTTGCGCAGCAGCATGAGCAGCACAAAGAGGATGCAGCAGACGTTGATGGCGATATCGGCGATGTTGAACACCGCAAAATGCATGAATTCGAGCTCGAACATATCGACGACATAGCCGTAGAGCGCGCGGTCGATGCCGTTGCCGAGGAGACCGGCGAGCAGCAGCGCGCCGGAGACCTTCGTGAGGCCGGTGCGGAAATAGCCCTTGATGAAGGCGAACACCATGAGCGCGGTGAACGCGATCAGAAGGATGAGCAAGATCCAGCGCAGCGCGCCGAAGCTGGACATCACGCCGAAGGCCGCGCCGAAGTTTGTCATTGATCCCTCGGTCGACGATTTTTATAAGTTCACCCGCGACAGCTTCTCAATAGAGGGCTATGAATACTCCGAATTCAACGGAAAAATACCCGTGGCGCTGTAAGCCGTCAGGCCGGAGCGTCCACGCGGGAGGAGCCTTATGATAAGCAGCGAAACAAAACCTCACAGAACGGAAAGAGATATACGCGCCCGGATACTGTATCCCGCGCTGTTCCTTCTCTCGGCATTTGCCGGGACCCTGTTCTTCTCCGTATCCACTTCCCCGCTGACCGCGGAATACGGATGGGACTCCGCCATGTTTCAGACCATCGGCAAATACTGGGCCGAGGGCTATGTCCCTTATGTAAGCCTTTTTGACCACAAGGGTCCTATAATATTTTTTATAAATGCCGTTGGCTACGCTATTTCCGGGCGCAAGGGCGTGTTTATTTTGCAGGTGCTGTTTCTCACGGCGTCCGAATACATGGCGTACCTGCTGCTCTCGCGCCGCTTCGGCGGCTTTGCGTCATGTCTGGCAGCACTTGTTATGCCGGTCATACTCGCCGCCAGCTGGACGGAGGGCAATTTCACAGAGGAATATATTCTTCCGCTGCTTATGGCGTCGTACTATCTCATGTATAAATGGTGCGGCGGCATCGGGCGCGGCGAATATGAGCACTCCCCGCGCGCAGCCTTTGTCTACGGCCTTACCTTTGCCTTCGCGCTGCTTACACGCGTCACAAATACGCTCGGCGTATGCGCCGGCGTGGCGTTCATCTCCGTGCTGCTGATGGTCAAAGGGTTCTGGCGCAATCTGCTGAGAAACGCGGCCGGATTTATTCTCGGCGCGGCAGCGCTCACCGTCCCGTTCTGCATATATTTTGCCGCGCACGGCGCATTGGGCGAGATGTGGTACGGCACGCTTCTTTTCAATCTGGATTACTCGGCAAGCTCCGGCATGGATCTGCCGTACAGTATTCCGAATCTCCATGCAGCCCTCTACGTCGCCATGACCCTTATCCGGATAGTTCTTCCGGGCTGGTGCCTTGCAGGCGCCGCGCTGTATGCGCTCGTATTCGGTAAGGGCAGCCGTCTCAGCTCTGTTTTCTGGCTGTTCATCGCTCTTGCAAACACGCTCTTCATATACACGCTCAACAGCTACCCCCATTACAGGATAGTGCTCATCCCGTTTTTCTATCTTGCGCTGTGCGAGCTCCGCGGTACGCAGTCCAGCCCCTCGCTGCGGCGCGCCGGGAACGTGCTTGCCGTGTGCATGTCGGTTCTGCTCCTGTGCAGCTGCATACTCATGCGGCGCAGCGAAAACTTCCCGCACACCGCCAAAAACGAATATTATGAGGACGGCTACAGCGAAATACTCGCGCTGATCCCGGACGACGGCAGAGACAGCTTTATAGCGTTTGACTGCCCGCGCCGGCTGTATCTTGACACAGGGCTGCGCCCATCGTTCAGGTTCTTCACCTTGCAGCAGTGGATGAGCTCAAACAGCCCCGGCTTTGCCGCCAAGCTGCATGACGAATTTGATGAGAGCCGCATCGAGTGGGTGCTCACCTTTGCGCCGGTCTATCATCAGGCAGACGATATTCTCGCCGCCCGCTATGAATGTGTCGCCGAGACGGAGCACGGGATATACAGGCTCTACCATCTCACTTCCGCCGGAAATTGAAAACTCAATGTAAACTCTTTCCGCCGTGTTGAAAAACACGGCGGATTTTTCATGCCGTTTAAGGCCGGTTTAAGGTAGCGCTAATATTATTGCCGCACAAACTATTTTGACATGACAAGGAGAAGGCAATGAAAAACAACCGGCGCAGCACCAAACTTAGTCCGCGGCAGATAAAAAAGCTGATAATAATCGCGGTGCTTGCAGCGGCCGTCATTACTGGGCTGCTGCTGTTCCTGAGGAAAAGAGTCAGCGACCAGTTCGCCGGAAGCAGCGGCACGGAGGTCAGCTCCGCCGCAGTGACGGCGGGCAGCATAAGCACCTCCGTATACGGCTCTGGACGGCTCAGCGACGATGATGTGGAGCAGCTTGACATCCCATCCGGCGTCGAGCTTGAGAAAATATACGTCAGTCTCGGCGACAGGATCAGCGAGGGCGATATTCTCGCTTCGGTGAAAATGAGCTCCGTGCTTTCGGCAATGTCCGATATAAGCGACGAGCTCGACAGTCTCGACGAGCAGATAAGCTCTGCCGCCGGAAGCAGCTCCGACAGCTATATAAGCTCATCCGTATCCGGCCGCGTGAAAAAGGTCTATGCCGAACCTGGCGACAGCGTTGCCTCCGTCATGTATGAACATGGCGCGCTTGCGCTCATCTCGCTCGACGGGTACATGGCCGTCGACATAGAAAACGGCACGCTCTCCGCAGGCGACAGCGTGACCGTGACTGCATCGGACGGCAAGCGCTATTCGGGCACTGTGTCCACCGCCGGAGACGGCACGGCAACGGTGCTTGTGACGGACAACGGCACCGTGTACGGCGACAGCGTGACGGCCGAGGATGAAAACGGCAACACTCTCGGCAGCGGAACGCTTTATATACACGACGAGCTGAAGGCCGTCGGCTACACGGGCAGCGTGTCATATGTATACGTGTCCGGCAACAGCTATGTCTATTCCGGCTCCTCCCTCATGGCGCTCACGGACACGGCCAACACCGCAGGGTATCAGTCGCTTCTCTCACAGCGCGAGGAAAAGGAGGAGACGCTCCAGCAGCTCATACGTATATACAAGGAGGGTGCGCTGTACTCAACGCTCTCCGGCACCGTGAAGGTCATAAACGCCGCGGACAGCGAAACGTCGGAAAGCAACTCGGCCTCGTCCTCCGATGAGCAGTATATCAGCATAAGCCCGGACAAGACCATGTCCATGTCCGTCTCAGTTGACGAGAGCGAGATACTGTCTGTCTCTATCGGGCAGAAGGCGTCGGTCACGATAGATTCGATTGACGGCGAGACCTTCAGCGGGACCGTGACCACCATAGACAAGGCGGGAACAAGCTCAAGCGGCGTCACGACCTATACCGCCGGCATAAGCATAGATAAGACGGACGCCATGCTCTCCGGCATGTCCGCCTCGGCCACGATAATGATAAACGGCGTTGAAAATGCGCTTCTGATACCGGTGGATGCGCTCAACATGACCAGCAGCAGCTATTACGTGTATACATCCTATGATGAGAGCACCGGCGAGCTCGGCGGCATGAAAGAAGTGACCGTTGGCATAACCAACTCCAATTATGCCGAGATCACCTCCGGCCTGAGCGAGGGCGACACTGTGTATTACATTGAAAAGCAGACCGAAAGCTTCGGATTCGGTATGCCCGGAGACAGCTTCGGCGGCGGCATGCCCGGAGGCGGCGGCCTCGAAGGCGCGCCGTCAGGCGGCTCCGGCAGGGGCGGTCAGATGCCGTCAGGCGGCGGTCCCGGCGGCTTCCCCGGCTGAGATGAGGTGAGCACATGATACGCATAACCGAGCTTTCAAAACATTACACGATCGGAGACGAGACCGTGCATGCGCTTGACAAAGCCAGCATGCACGTTGCTCCCGGCGAATTTGTGAGCATAATCGGCCCGTCGGGCAGCGGCAAATCGACGCTGATGAACATCATCGGCTGCCTTGATACCGCCGACAGCGGCGAATACCTGCTCGACGGGATACCTATAGAGGAGTATTCCGAGAACGAGCTTGCGCGGATACGAAACCGCAAGATAGGCTTCGTGTTCCAGAACTTCAATCTCATTCCCAAGCTCACGGCAGAGGAAAACGTGGAGCTGCCGCTGATATATCAGGGCGTAAAAAAGGCGGAACGCGCAGAGCGCGCGGCAGCGGCCCTGAAGCGCGTCGACCTGGAACGGCGTGCAAATCACTTTCCGACAGAGCTCTCCGGCGGCCAGCAGCAGCGCGTTGCCATAGCACGCGCCATAGTCACGCGCCCCTCGCTCATTCTCGCCGACGAGCCGACAGGCAATCTCGACTCAAAAACGACGCTTGAGATAATGGATATATTTCACGAGCTGCACCGGCAGGGCAACACGATCGTGCTGATAACGCATGACAACACGGTCGCAGAGCAGGCGGAACGGCGCATACACATACTTGACGGGCATCTGACGGAGGTGAAAACATGCTAGACTCAATGGAGCAGTCGCTGCGGATGGCGCTCAAATCCATCAGCGGCAACAAGATGCGGGCATTTCTGACGATGCTCGGCATAATCATAGGCGTTATGGCGCTCGTGATACTCGTGAGCCTTGTCAACGGCGCAACGGGCACCGTGACGGACACCATATCCGAGCTTGGCACCAATCTGCTGACCGTCACCGTCTCCGACGACAAGGGCTACCCCGTGAAGCTCTCCGATCTGGCGGAGTGGACGGATACGGACGGCATAGGCCAGACGGCCGCATGGCAGGAAGAGAGCGCTGCGGCCAAATGCGGTTCGACCTCCGCAACGGTGCAGCTCTACGGCGTGACCGCGGCCTACTATGACATACAGGGTCTGAACATGCTGCTGGGCCGCTTTATAAAAAGCCCGGACGTGGAAAACAGCACTCATGTGTGCGTGATAAACGAAAACGCCGCGACTGAGCTTGTGGGCTACAAGGACTGTCTCGGCAAGGAAATTTCCGTCAACGGCATAAAATTCACGATAGTTGGGGTGCTTGAGGACAACGACAGCTCGCTCACCGCCGTTTTCGGCAGCAGCTCGCTCGTGGTCTACATCCCCTACACCTCGCTGATCCGCATCAGCAGCGACGTACCTTCCGACATTACCTCCTTCTACGTCAGCGCAGAGGACGGCGGCACGATGGAGCAGGCTGAAAACGCGATGAACGCGATACTCTATGAGCGCTTCATGCAGGACGACGACGCATTCACGATAAGCTCTCAGGACGCACTCGAGGACACCATGACCAGCATCACGTCGATCCTCACCATACTGCTCGGCGGCATCGCGGCGATCTCGCTGATAGTCGGGGGCATAGGGATAATGAACATCATGCTCGTCACCGTGACCGAGAGGACGCGGGAGATCGGCATACGCAAGGCGATCGGCGCGAGCCGCGGCGTGATCCTGCAGCAGTTTCTGGCCGAGAGCGTCGTATTGTGCATGCTCGGCTGCCTGATAGGGATACTGCTCTCGTGGGGTACGCTGAAAATCATCGGCGTCGTCACAGAAAGTCTCGAGCTGAGCTTCACAATGAACGGCACGGTCGTGCTGATCGCGGTGCTGTTCTGCTTCATTATAGGCGTCGGCTTCGGTCTTTATCCGGCAAACAAGGCCGCAAAGATGAAGCCCATCGACGCGCTGCATTACGGAGGGTGAATATGAATATCATAAAAAAACTCCCGGCAAAGAAAAAGCTGCTTATTTCGGCCGCTGCGCTCATACTTGTGCTCGCGCTCGTGCTTATGCTGCTGCCGCGCCGCGAAGCCATGCCGCAGAGCTCCGTGAATGTGATGAAGGAGCTTATCACCGGCACGGCCGAGACCGGCTCGATCACCGAGACATTCGTCTCCGGCGGCACGATCGCCTCGGTCGGCGCCCGGCCCGTTTCTCTCGCAGGCTCCGTAAAACTCACAGGCTGGGCCGTAAGCAGCGGCGACTACGTGGAGGCCGGAGACCTCCTCGCAACCGTGGATAAAAGCTCCGTGCTCTCGGCCATCTCCGATCTGAACGAGCTTATGACCGCTCTTGACAGCGCTATAGAGTCTAGCCGCTCAGACGCCGTATCCTCCGCGATATACGCCCCCGCGCCGGGGCGGGTAAAGGCCGTGTTCGTCGAAAGCGGAGAGAGCGTAACGGACGCGATGTATGAAAATTCCGCGCTCATGCTCATCTCGCTCGACGGACGCATGGCGGTGGACATAGACGCCGGAGATATGTCTCCCGGCACGGCGCTGACCGTGACGCTCTCCGACGGCACAGAGCTCTCCGGCTCGGTGTACAGCATATCCGAGGGCACGGCTGCCGTGACTGTACCGGACACGGCAGCGGAATACGGCGACACAGTGACCGTCAGCTATGACGGAGACGTGATCGGCACCGGCATTCTCAGGATAAATAACCCCCTCCGCGTCGTAGGCTATGCGGGTACAGTCTCATCGGTCAGCGTGTCCGCCGGGGCTTACGTCTACTCCGGGCAGCAGCTTCTGACGCTGACGGACACAGGCTATTCCGCCCGGTATGAGACGCTGCTGGAAAAGCGCCGGACGCTCGAAACACAGATGCAGGAGCTTTTCAAGGCATATGAGACCGGCGGGGTATACGCCGCCTCAAGCGGCTGCGTCTCCGGACTGAACGAGGATATAGTCACCGAAACCAATACCGTGCATGCTTCAGCCGCTGCATATTCCGGCGGCAGCGGCGGCATAAAGCTGCTCAGCTCCGTCTCCCACATTGGCCGAAGGGCGGTGCTGCTCTCAAGCGAAAGCCCTGATACCGGCATACAGGACAGTGAAACGCCGTCTCCAGCTCCATCCGGCGAGCCCTCCCCCTCTCCGTCTCCCTCGCCTGAGCCCGGCGAAAGCACGGAGTATATAGGCAAAGTCACCGATATAAAAGAAAATGAGGACAGCACAAGGACCATCACCGTCTCCCTCACCGACGGCAGCAGGATTGAACTCGACTCTGCACAGCTCGGCGAAAAAGCCGCCGGAATAAAGACCGGCGACATACTGGCGCTTGAATATTCCCCGTCCGGCGAGCTTATAAATGTGACCGTATACCAGAACGGCAGCGGCGGCAATACCCCGGGCGGACAGGATGGCATGCCGGGCGGCTCAGGCGGTATGTCAGGCGGAATGGGCGGAGGCTCAGGCGCGGCCATGAACGGCGCGCAGGAGGCCGAAAGCGACCCGGACTACATCATGGAAGAGACTGAGCTGTGCACGCTCACCCCCTACGACACGGCTGAAATAAGTCTCACCGTCGATGAGCTTGACATAAGCAGGCTCAGCATAGGCCAGCCTGTCACCGTAACGCTCGACGCGCTGCCCGGCCAGAGCTTCGACGGCAGCATCACGCTGATAGACCCCAACGGCAGCAGCGCCGGCGGCGACACGAAATACACCGTGACCGTCAGCATCGCGCGCACGCAGGATATGCTTGAGGGCATGAACGCCTCCGTCACGGCGGAGCTTGCATGTCACGACGGGCTGCTTCTGATCCCTGCGGCAGCGCTTTATGAGGACGCCGGAGGCACATATGTATACACCGGCACAGACAAAAACGGCGAGCCGTCAGGCCCTGTGGCCGTCACGACCGGCCTGTCCGACGGGACAAACGTCGAGATAACCGGCGGTCTGTCCGACGGCGACAGCTTCTGCTATCTCTATTCCTCCGCGCTGGAATATACTTTCACATAACGGATCATTCATAACGGATTTCGTCCCGGACGCACAATGTGTGTCCGGGACATATCATGTATTGGGATAAAATTTATAAAGAGGGTACCCATACATGTACGCAGATCAGTTTTTTCAGAAATTCATACTCCCGGACGATCTGACTGCGGCGCTGAAGCACAGCCGCAGCCTGTACTTTCCGCAAACGAAAGAGGAGCTGACGGAGATGTGCTGCGGCCCCGCGCATGCCGGCCGCTGCGACGTGAGCTACCGCATAGAGGGTCTGGGCCTTGTAAAGGAGGCCGAGGTACTGCGGTGCAAAAACGGCACGGCCGTCAATTTTACGGAGGATTACATGCGCCGCCGTGACCCGGACTGCATGCGCATAGGCGACGGGCTGCCAAGCGACAAGCCGCGTTTCCGTGAGAGCTTCGGCTATGATTTTTCCGTGCTGCGCGCCGAGACGTTCGCATGGCTCGCCGCTCAGCCGCTCATACTGCTCCCATTCAAGGCGGGCGGCCGCTTTTTCGGCTATGACGCGCTGATGATCTGTCCGGTGAACGCGGCCTTTTTCGCCCTTGCGCTGGCCGGTATGCAGGGCTTCACCGGCATAGCCGAGGTCCCCGATGGCTACTCGCCGCGCGGCATCATTTACGTCGCGCCGCCCTTCCGCCACACGCATTTCAACGGCCGTCAGGTCGTAGTGCACTGCCGCAGCGAGAGCGTGCATGAGATATTTTCATATAACCTCTACCCCGGCCCCTCAGCGAAAAAGGGCGTGTTCTCGATGCTGCTGGACATTGGCGAGCGCGAGGGCTGGATAACGAACCACGCCTCCGCCGCGCTGCTGGAATCGCCGTATGAAAACCGCGTGGTATTCATGCATGAGGGCGCCTCCGGCGGCGGAAAGAGCGAAATGCTTGAAGAGATACACCGCGAGGCGGACGGCCGCGTGCTGCTGGGCAGGCACCTGATAACGGGCGAAAAGCATTTCATAAAGCTGCAGGAGAGCAGCCGGATATATCCCATTGCCGACGACATGGTGCTGGCAAAAAGAGATTTTCAGAACGGGAGCGGCCGGCTCATGATCGCCGACGGCGAGGACGGCTGGTTTCTGCGCATGGACGGTGAACGCGGCTACGGCAGCAACCCCTTATATGAGCGCATCAGCATACACCCGCCGCAGCCGCTTGAATTTTTCAACATGTACTGCGTGCCGGACGCGACCTGCCTCATATGGGAGCACACGCCCGAGTCGGACGGCCGCCCCTGCTCCAATCCGCGCGTCATCATACCCAGGGAGCTCATGGGCAGTCTGCCCGGCGGCACGGTGCAGGCGGTGGATGTGCGTTCTTTCGGCGTGCGTATGCCGCCGTCTACCGCGCAGAGTCCCAGCTGCGGCGTGATGGGCATGATCCAGCTTGTTCCCGCGTCACTGGCGTGGCTCTGGCGGCTCGTGTCGCCGCGCGGATACAAAAACCCGTCCGTCAATGCCGGAGAGGATACCGGCTCGCTGCAAAGCGAGGGCGTAGGCTCATACTGGCCGTTTGACACCGGGCGCCGCGTGACGCAGGCAAATCTTCTTCTGCATCAGCTTCTCGATACACCCGCCACTCTCGAGCTGCTCATCCCCAACCAGCATATCGGCGCGTATGAAATAGGCTTTGCCGGGCAGTGGCTCGTGCGCGAATATCTGGCGCGGCGCGGCGGGAAGCTCAACCCAAAGCATCTTGTCCCGGCACGCTGCCCGCTCTTCGGCTATTCTCCCAATGAGCTGAAGATCGACGGGCAGTACATCCGGCGGACCTTCCTGCATCCCGAGCAGCAGTCGTGCCTCGGCGCCGGCGGCTACGACGCCGGCGCACAGATACTGACCGCCTTTTTCAAACGCGAGCTCGCGGGCTACCTCTGCCCGGAGCTCGACCCGCTCGGACGCGAGATCATAAACGTCTGCCTCAAAGACGGCGGACTTGAAGACTATCTTGCTCTGACTCCGATGAAATAAAAAAACGGACAGCTGCTCAATGGCAGCTGTCCGTATATCATCATCTCTGTCACACCAGAGGATCGCGTTTTTCCTCTTCCTTGACCTGCCTGCGGATCTCATCGGAGACATAGTTGCTGACGGCAGCGCCGTTCACAACATCCTCACGGATATGGGGAACTACGAAATAATATATCTGATTGAATGCGATACGGCAGGAATCCTCATCGTCCTTGAGAAACCCCTCCATAACACGGGACGCGTATGACAGCAGCGTCTCAAACAGCTGGTGCATCAGCACCGAGATATTGACGCCGCGCTTGAAAACCGGCTCCGCAACTCTCACTATCCGCCGGAAGCATGCAAGATGCTCCTCCATGGCGTACTGGCGGAAATTCGCCGAATAGTAATACCGTATATAAAAGAGGCAGTCATCCGGGATGCCGATCACGAACTCCCACACGGGCTTCCAGAGTCTGTAGCAGCGTTCCTTCCAGTCAAGGCCCGCATCATGCATTACGGGCAGACTCGAAAACACCTTGTAGACGAAGCGGCGATCCTCAAGGTTCAGCGCCGCACGCAGCAGATCTTCCTTGTTCTCGAACTCACGATATATATACACCTCATTGAGTCCGGAGTCCTTTGAGATCGCTTTGGTAGTAGTTTTATCAAGCCCGTCGCGCGCGACAACATGTACAGCACTTTCAATAAGCCTTCTTTTTATCTCTTCATGCTTAACCACACTGCATCCTCCTGAATCAAGCCGGGCATATGCTCCCCATGCCGTTGTCCGGAATACTATCGCCATACGGTCTTTTCTTATACTGCGGCGTTACCGGGAACGGTACCGGGAGCATGTAAAAAATATCTTCTCTGAATACATATAATAACGCACTTCCGGCAAAATCGCAAGTAAAATTTTTTGAGCGGCGAAAAATTTTACCTCAGCCGTCCTGCTCCTCAAGCTCCCACGGCAGGTCTACCATGCGCGCCTCATGGCCCATGGCGGGTATGAGCTTTTCAATGACATCCGAGGTGCGGAGTCTGAGCGACGAAGTATTTATGCAGGGGTGACAGCCGAAATACCCGTCCTTCAGAAGGTCTCTGTCTATCAGCAGCTTCACGCGCCCGTCCCGGTCATTCATAAGTCCGAGCACGCTCACAGAGCCCGGCGTTATATCCAGTGTCTCCAGCATCTGCTCCGGCGACGCGAAGGAGAGCCGCGCCGTGCCGAGCTGCTTTGAGAGTATCTTCGTTTTAAAAGGCTTATCCCCCGGCATCAGCAGCAGATAAAGCTCGGTCTTCTGCCGGTTCGTCAGCAGCAGGTTTTTGCATATTTCACAGCCGAGCACCTTCTCAACATCATGACACGCCTCTATCGTGTCGGCATGCTCATGGTCGACGCGCCAGAACTCAACGCCGAGCTTTCCCAGCAGCTCATAGCAGCGCTCTTCCTTATCAATACGTCTGTCCGACGGACGGCCGCTGTACAATACAGTATCTATTTTCATCTATCTTACCTCTTATTTGACGGCAGCCAGATATGCTGCTCCTCCGCGCATTTTACAAGCTGACTGCGGAAATCCGGATGCGCTATCGAGATGAGCGCTTCGGCCCGCTCCCAGGTGCTAAGCCCCGCAAGATTTACAGCGCCGTACTCCGTGACGATATAGTGACTGAGGCTGCGCGGCGTCGTGATTATATCCATATTGAAGTGCGGCACGATGCGCGACTCAAGCTCCCCGTTTTTCCCCACATGCGTGGAGGCGAGGCACAGGAACGCCTTTCCTCCGCGGGACTGCGCCGCGCCGGAGACAAAATCCAGCTGGCCGCCCGTGCCGCTGATCTGCCGGAAGCCGACGCTCTCGGAGTTGACCTGCCCGTACAGGTCAACATTCAGGCAGCCGTTTATGGAGATCATTTTATCATTCTGTGCCACTATATGCGGATCGTTCACATAACTGAGCGGCCGGGCGTAAAAGCTCTCGTTATGGTCTATCCATTCAAAGAAATCTTTTGAACCGGCATAGAGCGAGGCGACATTCTTCCCCTCGTAAAGGGTCTTGCAGCGGTTTGTGAGCTTTCCCGCCCTGTGCATGGCAAGGTATCCGTCGGCCGCAAGCTCCGCATGCATGCCCAGATCCTTCAGGTCGCTCTCCGCGATCAGCTCGCCGAGAGCGTTCGGCAGGCTGCCTATGCCGAGCTGCACGGTAGCCCCGTCGCTTATGAACGGCAGGAGATTCCGCGCGATCTTCAGGTCGGTCTCCGTCGGTCTGGGAGCTTTCATCTCCCACAGCGGATAGCTCCCGGCCTCAACTACCGCGTCAGCCTCGGAGATATGCACCACGCTGTCCTCATCTCCGCAGACCCACGGCATGGCCTCATTGACTTCAAGAATGACTATATCGGCCTTTTTTATCACCGATTTCGGCAGCCCCTGACACACGGAACGGCTGAAATAGCCCTTATCGTTCATCGGAGTGACCGTCAGCATGGCGACATTCACAGTCAGGTAATTCTCATAGTATGCGCCCATATTGCGGAAATCCATAGGGATGAAAAACGCGCGTCCCGCGTCGATTAGGTGTCTTTCATAGGCCGAGCAGAACCATGTGTTGTACACAAAATGCTCAAAGCCCGTGTCGCACTCCACCACCTGTACGGGGCCGGGAATGAGGTTTCCGCGGATCTTGACATGGTGCAGCTCATCGCGCCGGCGCGCAAGGGCGGCGTCGAGCATTTTGGGAAAACCGTTCATGGAGGCATAATCCACCCAGTCCCCGCTCTTCACGAGCTTTACCGCCTCATCCGCCGTGCGCAGCTTGGCACGGTATTCGTCAAATACTGACATGCTGTCTCTCCCTCCCGCCGGTACGGCTGCTCTTTTTTACACTGGATTATAACACAGCGGAATACAAAATGGAAGCGCCGCAGACGGTTTTATCTGCGGCACTTCCATAATTATAAATTTACAAATATATAAATAAGTTAGTATATAAGCGACCCGTGCTGCGGTTTTAACTTGAATTTTGTCCCTGACACAAGCCCCATCGCGCCGAACATCGTCACCATTGACGAGCCTCCGTAGCTGAAGAACGGCAGCGTAATGCCGATAACGGGAGTGATGCCGAGGCACATTCCGATATTTATAAAGGTCTGGAACGCAACTGCCGACGCAACGCCCATACACACCAGCATGTCAAAGGTGCGGCCTGCGTGCAGGCCGACATGCGCGCAGTGTACGATAATGATCGTCAGCAGCAGCACAACGAGCAGGCAGCCGATCATGCCGAAGTTCTCTCCCACGCATGAGAAGATAAAGTCCGTATGCTTCCCGGTGAACACGGAGGCCCGGTGCCCCTCCTCGACGCCTGTCAGCCTGCCCGAGGCGAGCGTCTGCTTGCTCTGGGTAGTCTGCCACGTGATGCCCCAACCGTCCGGGTCGACGGACGGGTCATAAGGGGCGACCAGACGCTGCTTCTGGTAGTCCTTCAGAAAATACGTCCAAAATATAGGCACTGCCGCCGCAACTGCCGCGCCGCCGACGGCGAACCAGTAAAGTCTCACGCCGAGAACATAGAACATCACAAGGAATATGGCCATCAGTATCGTCGCGCTTCCGAGGTCGCCTGAAACAACGACGATCATGCCGAACACGACGACGAAATGCGCAGCCATCTGCACGACAGACATAAAGGAGTTTATGTCCTTATACTCCTTCAGATAAGTCATCTGTTTTGCGGATACAATGATATAGAGGACCTTAATGACCTCCGACGGCTGTATGCCGATACCGGCGAAGCGTATCCAGCTCTTGTTGCCGGTGCCGTCATCCTGTCCGAACACAACGAGCGCGATGAGCAGCAGCACATTTATCACACAGAGCGCTTTCCACTGCTCGCCCAGCAGATCGGAGTCTATGACCGTCAGCAGCACGAACATTCCGATGCCGAGAAACATGGAAAATGTCTGCACGATTATGTATTTTGAGGGGTTCTCCATACCGCTCCATCCGCCCTCGGACATGCCCACGACCGCATAGCGCACGCATATGATACCGAAGATAGAGCAGATGATGCACATTGCAAGGAGAAAAATGTCCGCCCTCTGAAAGAAAACTTTTATATATGGTTTTATCTTTTTTATAGTAACACCGCCTTTTTCAGCGCGGAAAAGTGCACATCCGCGCAAAAAGAAACCATTTCACCAAAAACCTCTGTTCATACGCAGAGCATTTTAGCACATAATTGTACTTTACGCAATGGCATCTACGGTGTATAATATTACGAATTTAGAAACAATGGAGCAAATGATGGCAGTATATATTTCCAACAGTGAAAAAGAGACCGAGCTTATCGGGCAGCGTTTTGCTGAGAATCTGCCGGGCGGTACTGTCGTGGCCATGTACGGCGATCTCGGCGCAGGCAAGACCGCGTTTGTGCGCGGCATGGCAAAGGGCATGGGGCTTGACTGCCGTGTGTCCAGTCCTACATTCACCATTGTGAACGAATATCTCGGCAAGCGTGAGCTTATACACTTTGACATGTACCGTCTTTCGGATGCGGACGAGCTTTTTGACATCGGCTGGGAGGATTATCTCAACCGCGGCGCCGTGTGTGCCGTCGAGTGGAGCGAAAATGTGCAGGACGCTTTCTTTGGCGACGAGACTGTCGTGCGCATAGAAAAGCTCGGCGATACCGGAAGAAAGATCACTATTGAGGAGGGCTGAAAATGCTGATACTGGCTTTTGAATCTTCTGCAAAGGCGGCATCCGTGGCACTTGTGTGCGACGGCGTTCTCGTATCTCAGTACAGTCAGTGCAGCGCTCTCACTCACAGCCGCACTCTTCTTCCCATGGCGGAGGATATGCTCAAAAATGCTGAGGTCAGCCTTGATAACATCGATGTTATAGCCGTGGCCCACGGGCCCGGCTCTTTTACGGGCATACGCATAGGCGTATCCACCGTAAAGGGTCTTGCATGGGCTGCAAACAAGCTCTGCGTCGGCGTGTCCACGCTTGAAGCAATGGCTTGGCACGGCCTCGCTCACGGCGGCTATATCTGCCCCGTAATGGATGCGCGGCGCAGTCAGGTCTACAACGCCCTCTTTGAGATAAAGGACGGCCGGCCCCGGCGTCTGACGGAGGACAGGCCTATCGCCCTCAGCGACCTTGCCGAAGAGATCAGGAAGCTCAACGCGCCGGTCTTTCTCGTCGGCGACGGGACGGCTATCGCAAAGGCGTATTTCGACGCGAACAGTATTCCGTGCGAAGCTGCGCCGGAAAATCTGGTGTGGCAGAGCGCATGGGGCGTGGCTATGGCCGCGGCAGGCAAGCCTGCCGGTGACGCCGACTCTCTTCTGCCCGTATACCTGCGCCTCTCTCAGGCTGAGAGGGAGCGTCAGGAGCGCCTTGAGCGCGAAAAACACGTTAACCCATAAATTTATAAATAAAGGAGTACGAGAACATGAGCAAAGTATGCGTATTCGACCATCCCCTTATTCAGCACAAGCTGTCCATCCTGCGTGATGAGAACACCAGCGTAAAGGAGTTCCGCGAGATCGTTTCCGAGATAGCAATGCTGATGTGCTACGAGTCCACCCGTGATCTTCCTCTTGAAGAGGTCGACGTAAAGACTCCCGTAGCTATTGCGAAATGCCATCGCATCGCAGGCAAGAAGCTGGCAGTCGTCCCCATCCTGCGCGCAGGTCTGGGCATGGTCGATGGTATGGTCAGCATGATGCCGAACGTAAAGGTCGGTCACATCGGCCTCTTCCGTGACCCTGAGACGCTCAAGCCCGTGAAGTATTACTTCAAGATGCCCGCAGACATCTCCGAGCGCGACGTCATCGTCGTAGACCCGATGCTGGCGACCGGCGGCTCCGCCTCCGCTGCCATCACCTTCCTCAAGGAAGCCGGCGTAAAGCACATCAAGCTCATGAGCATAATCGGTGCTCCCGAGGGCGTTGCCCGCATGCAGGCGGATCACCCCGACGTCGACATCTATGTCGCCGCTCTTGACGATCATCTCAACGAGCACGGCTACATCGTTCCCGGTCTCGGCGACGCGGGCGACCGCATTTTCGGCACCAAGTAAAAAAATCAGCACCGCGCCGCATAACGCGGCAGACAGTGCCGTAAACACAGGTAACAACCGAAAATCGTTAAAAAAAGAAGTAACCCTTGACTGCACGTTTGATTCTCAGCAGTCAAGGGTTACTTCTGTGAGTTCTTAGTATCTAACATCCTGGTTACCTCTCTTTCTTCGGTTTACCGCCGGTGCTGCACGTCAACGGGACACTGTGCGAAGTCACGTATTTTCCTTACCGGAATCTCATAAGCGAGATAAGCTGTGTGCTTGCTGTCCTCCTGATTATTTTGATCGTCAGCGCCGCTCCCTGCGCTCTCGGGCGGTTGCTGCAGGGCTTTCATCTGTACATTGGACTCACCCTTTCTGGTTATAATATAGCAAACCGGAGGGCTATTTTCAAGTGGCAGAGTCTATGATTTTCCGCGCCGTTTTTTGTGTATGTATATGAATTTATAATGTTTGGCAGCGTTATTATTGACATAATACACAATCAGATTGTATAATAGATTTGTTGTGAGCCGTTTTTTGTGTCAATGCAGCAGTAAGGAGACTTATCGTGTTTGAAAAAATGATCCGCTCCAACTCCGCGAAGATGGAGCAGCAGCTTGAGGACTGGCTTGATAAATACAGTGCGGAGCATCCGTTCCCGCCGGACGTCAGGATGCAGGCAGATATAGACTACGCCGGAGACGGCGCGCCATGCCACCGCATGGATCTTTACCTCCCGGCAGAGGCACGGGCCGGCTGCAAGCTGCCCGTACTCTTCAACATACACGGCGGCGGTTTCCTGCTCGGCAAAAAAGAAGCCAACCGCCTGTTCTGTGCGGATATGTGCCGCCGCGGCTTCATCGTGTTCTGCGCCGAGTACCCGCTCGTGCCGGACGTTGATATTTTTGAGGTGTTCCGCAGTCTCACGCTGGCCGTAAACGCCGCATCCGGCATGGCCGAGCGCTTCGGCGGCGATATGTCACGCTTCTATCTGTGCGGGGACAGCGCCGGCGCATACCTATGTGTATATCTCGCGGCTATGCGGCGCAATACCGCCATGGCGGCGGCTGCCGGAGCAAGTCCCATCAAGGCGGACGTAAAGGCGCTGGGGCTTATAAGCGGAATGTTCTACACCACGAAGCTTGACAATATAGGGATATTTCTGCCCGGCTTTGTCTACGGCAAGGGCTGGCGCAAGGGCGCTTTCCGACCGTATACGAACCCCGAATATCCGGGCATCACGAATAAGCTCCCGCCATCCTTTCTCGTGACTGCAAAGGGCGACTATCTGCGGCATTACTCGCGGAACTACGCCCGTGCGCTGAAAAAAAGCGGGACGGAGTGCATACTGCTGGACTTTGACGGCGAGCCTCTGCCGCACGCTTTTGCCGCTATGAACCCCGACTGCGCCGAGTCGCAGGAGGCAATCGGAAAAATGGCGGATTTCCTGCTTGCGCACAGCTGAAATTATATATCCGTCCAGCGTATCCGGCAGCTGCCGCAGCCGCACTTTGCGGCCCTGACTTAAACATACATCATATCAAGGACAGCGTATTGCCTATATCTGCATCAATGCAGAGAGACCGGTTTTCGATTTCGTTTGGGCAGATCGCCTGTCCTTTATTTATGCAGGCATACACCGCGGCAGGGTTCTTCGCCGTCATCTGCCAGAACGGGTACTTTATAATGACCGGGGTGTTGTAGCCCACGCCCAGCTCCAGAAACAGTATCCGCTGTCCGGCGCGGGTGCGCAGGAAGTTTTCATACCGTTCCGCAGCGCGGTGCCAGCCCTCGTCCTCGACAAAGCTGTCGTCGCTGCGGAGATTCAGCGTCATCGGCCTGCCGCAGTGCGGGCAGGCCGGTATGAGCTCTGACGGGATCCTCATGTTTCTCTGCCGATCCATCATCTGTCGGATCGCCGCCTCATTATCGAAGGTCTCATCGCAGCACGGCTCGCTGCACTGGAACAGGCCGTAATCCCCCTGCGTATAGAAAAGCCGCTTCTTATCAAAGCCCGCTTTCTGAAAGCAGTGGTCAACATTTGTCGTAATAACAAAATAGTCTTTCCCCTGCACCAGCTTCAGCAGGTTTTCATACACCGGCTTCGGCGCATCCGTATAACGGTTGATGAAAATATACCGGCTCCAGTATGCCCAGAATTCCTCTTTTGCGGGAAAAGGGTAGAACCCTCCGGAATACATGTCCCGGATGCCGTACTTTCCGGCAAAGTCGGAGAAGTATTTTTCAAACCGCTCGCCGGTATAGTCAAAGCCCGCCGACGTAGACAGACCCGCGCCAGCCCCGATCACTACGGCATCGCACTCCTGCAAAGCGGTTTTCAGCCGTTCAATCTGCGCCGAGCAGCCGTGCGTAGATGCTCCTGTCAAAATCCTTGAAAACATTAAAGATCACTCTCTTTACACTGGTTTGCTTTTTCAGACAGTCTTTCACCGTCCGCACGGCGGTCTCTGCCGCAAGCTCATTGGGAAAATGAAACTCTCCTGTGGAAATGCAGCAGAATGCAACGCTTTCCAGTCCGTTCTCCGCCGCAAGCTCCAGACATGAGCGGTAGCAGGAGGCCAGAAGTTCCCTGTCCCGCTCCGTCACACGCCCCTCAATAATGGGACCCACCGTATGCAGCACATAACGGCACGGCAGATTGAATGCCGGAGTGATCTTTGCCTGTCCGGCCGGTTCAGAATGACCCTGTTTTTCCATCAGTTCCTCACAGGCAAGGCGCAGCTCCATCCCCGCGAAGGTGTGAATGGCATTGTCGATGCAGCGGTGATTCGGAATATAGCAGCCGGTCATTCCGGAATTTGCCGCGTTGACGATAGCGTCGCATTTCAGCGTGGTGATGTCGCCCTGCCAGAGATACAGTCCCGGCTGTACGGGCGTCAGGTCTGCAATATCGGTAACCCCCTTTGCGGCGGCGGTCTCACATTGCAGATATTCATCCTGTATGCGGAGAAGCTCATCTCCGGCTCTCCGCGGAGCGCGGATATTCATCAGTCCCCGCAGGAGCAGGCGCTGGCTGCCGGCGTCTGCCGGTATATCTGTGTTTCTGTATTCCGGCTGTTCTTTCAGCAGTGATTGGATCAAATACAGCCGCTTTTCACTCTGGTTCACGGTCAAAACCTCTTTTCAGCGCCTGCCGCCGGTGCTCTCACCGTTTCCCCGGCTCAGGCCGCATGTGCACTATAAATACTTTTGCTGCCCGCAGCGCAGCTCCCATCACGCCGGAAATGATGAAACAAGCGCCGCTCAGAACTCGTAGGGAGGGTTGCCCGAGAAGTCGGCGATGACGCCGTGGGCGTTGTCCAGATAGAACACCTCAAAGATGGGGTTTGCCGCATCGCCGTACTGACCCTTTACGATGGGATTCTGCATGCACATCTCTTTGGCAGCCATACTGTTTTCAAACACGGCTCTGCCGTGCAGGCGGATCCACGCATATTCCGGGCTGGAAACGGAAATCTCTATCTCCGGATTCTCCTTGATCTCCTTGTAAACATCCTTTGTGTTGTTGGTGCAGAACCACAGCTTGCCGTCCAGCTCGCCGGCGAACATGAACGGACGGCACTTTGCGCCGCCGTCGCGCCCGACGGTAGCCAGATACTGCACAGGGTTGGCATTCAGAAATTCTACGACTTTATTCATACTAAGTACCTCCAAAACGTTTTTTGTCACGAAAGCTTGCTTTTTTCCTTCGCCGGTATTATACTAACGCCGTAGCTCCAATTAGTAAAGTAAGCACAATATTGTGGTGTAGTTACAAAAAGGATACTATTGGCCGCTGCCGGATATTCCGGTGTTCAGCCATCGGTTGACAAATCAGAATGATAAAATGCTTGCCAGAGGTAATTGATATGAACGAAGAAAAAAACAGGACAGAGCTTCCTGCCTGCCCGGTGGAGACAACGCTGACGCTCATCGGGGACAAGCGGAAGGTTCTTATTCTGCGAGACCTGATGCCGGGGACGAAGCGCTTCGGCGAACTGAAAAAGTCCGTCGGCAGCGTCTCCCAAAAGGTGCTGACCGCCCAGCTCCGCGCCATGGAGTCCAGCGGCCTTGTCCACCGCGAAGTCTACGCCGAGGTTCCGCCGCGGGTGGAATACTCGCTGACAGAGCTTGGAAAAAGCCTGAAGCCCATACTTGACTCCATGGTCGTCTGGGGAGAAAGCTATAAAAGGCAATATGAGGCGGAAGCCTTTGATTCGGCAGATCATAAAACGCACTCAGATTAAATTGACCCTGCATGGAAAAACAAATTTCCATGCAGGGTCAATTTATACGCAGGAGCTTTTCTTCTCACTCTTTCGTTTTTTCACTCTGCATGATAACATCCTGCAGTGAAAACTCGTAGTGCATTGCCAGCACCTTGAACAGCTCCTGCATCACCTGTTCGGAAATAGCCCGGATATCCAGCCCCTCGACAAAGCGGATAGCCTGTTCTATCTCATCCTGCGGGACGTTGTATGCCCGCAGACTCATCGTGATAAACATCCGCAGCTTCTTTTCCAGCGTCAGCTCTTCATCGCACGGATGCGCCATATAGCCGCGCATGATACCGGCAGAGCCTATCTCCATATCATAAAAATCGCGCTGCGTCATCCCGGGCTGATACGCGCCGAAGATCTGATAAAGTTCCTTCGCCGTTTCACGGAAAATATAGTCCGAGGCTTCCGCCTGCGTATAGGCCTCAATGTATATCTCGCGCAGGTTCTCGTTCAGCTCCGTCAGAGTGATCTGTATCGCGGTCTCCGCTGCATAGATGCAGACGGGCGGCAGGTCTATCCCCGCAGCGCTGCGCGCCATGGCAAACTGATTGGAGAACATGAACCTCACCAGTTCCGTCAGCACGCCGTCCTTGGCGCGGAATATATTCTGAAACGAGCTGGACGAGACATTAGCCTTATCAATGATCTCCGCCAGCGTGGTCTTTTTGTAGCCTTTTTCAAGAAACAGTTTTACACATACGGTAAGAATACGCTTTTTCGTGGGCAGACTGACGCTTGTGCGTGCTATGGCAATCGCTCCCTTTCATTTTTTATAGGAACCGGCGGGCATGCCGACATTATTGTTTTGAAAATTATAACATTATAACGGCAAAAGCGCAACTGCAATATACTAAGAGCCCGCTCGCGCCGCAGCTCCAGCCGAAAACAAAGCGCCGCCTGCGCTCTGTGGCGCTGGTCTCTCTGGCGGTGTTCGCAGTATTCTTCATACTGTCCTATGTGGTATGCAGCCTGTCCGCCGGGAGTCTTGAGTTCTGGCATGTCTGGGGCTGGTTCGGCTACGGCGGCTGAGACTGCTCAGGCGTTCCGCTGTACCTGGAAACGCACAAAGAGGTCAACACCCGCATTTATGAGCACCTCGGCTTCGGCATGGCCGGCATCTCAGCCATACCGGGAACCGCAATAAGGCAATACGCAATGCTCAGGAATTCTTCCGCTCAGGCACGATCTCTATCCAGTAGCCGTCAGGATCTTCTATGAAATAGATGCCCATTCCGGGATTCTCAAAGCAGACGCAGCCCATCTCCTTATGCTTTGCAAAGGCGGCGTCATAGTCATCCACCCTGAACGCAAGGTGGAACTCCTGTTCGCCCAGATCATACGGCTCGCTGCGGCCGGTGAGATACGTCAGCTCAAGGCGGAAATTGCTCACTCCGTCGCCGAGGAAAACGATCTTGAAGCTGCCGTCCGCCGCGTCTTTCTCGCGCACCGGCTCCAGCCCGAGCGCCTCCTTATAAAACTTCAGGCTGCGGTCAAGGTCAAGCACATTGAAATTAAAATGGTCAAATCTGAACATATTGTCCCCTCCATCAAACAAATCAAGGCAGTGCCGCGGGCATATCCGCCTTCACGGCATTATAACCCAAATGAGCCCTGACGGTCAACCAATGACGTCAGGGCTCATTTATCATTTACGTTTTCCCGCGCCGTTACGTGCCGACACCATCCGGAACACCGTCGACACAAGCAGGATGCCTACAGCGAGACTCCCGGCGATTCCGGCCGTCTCCAGCCCCTTCTGTATGGCCTGCTGCACATTCCCCATCAGGCCCGTGCTCATAGTGTAATATATCCCGGCGCCAGGCAGCAGTGGTATGCTTGAGATCACGAGATACGACGTAACAGGATACTTCCTGATACGGGCAAGGCTCTCGGCATACACCGCCGCGACGAGCTCAGAATAAAAGTTTTTCGCGTATATCCCGCAGCCGAGCTGTGTGCAGATAAGATACATCAGCCATGTGAGCGCGCTGCCGAGCGCGCAGAGGATGCTGCCCCAGCCGTGGACATTGAAGAGTATTATGAACCCGGAGCAGGCGGCGAATATGGCCAGACACTGTACCCACGCAGGATATGCGTTCGCGCTCACAACCTGCACGGCTCCATACAGCGGCGACGTGACATACCACGCGGCCGCCGTACCCAGCGCGATTGCAAATGCCGACAGCAGCACCTGCACGATGCGGTTGACGCCGGAGCTGGTGTCGCCGTAGATTATATCGCGCATGGAGTTCGTTATCAGCAGTCCCGGGACAAGTATCATCAACGCGCCGATTATAACGGCGTCCACGCAGTCGAGCCAGCCGGATCCCGCCGCAAAATACGCAGGCAGCGCCGACATGAACGATGCGGCTATCGTGCTGAAAAACGGATTCACCTCGAGCCTGTCCATAAGACGTGTAACAAGGCCGATCACAAGGCCGCTCATCCCCGCCCACAGCCAGTCCCTGACCGAGCCTCCGAACACACAGCAGAAGCCGGCAGCGGCGATAAAATTGCCGAGATAGTACACCGGCACGCCGTAGCGGCGCGCGTGCGCGACAGTCTCCGTCAGCCAGCGCTCCGCCTCGTCCGCCGCAGGTACCTCGGCGCATATTCTTCTGCTGAGTGCGTTCATCTTTTCGACCATTTCCAGATCGTTCCCGTGATAGCCGACGCGCCGCATTATCGTAAGCGGTTTGGAATTCGCCGTCTCAAAGCTCACCGCGACGGCGGTAGGTATCGCAAAGACCTGACAGTCAATGCCGTAAGCTTCGAGTACCCGGCGCATCGTCTCTTCGATGCGAAAGGTCTCCGCGCCGCTGACAGCAAGCTCGTAGCCGATACGCACCGACAGATCCGCAAGAAGATAATAATCCATATAAGCCCTTCTCATTTTCGCAAGTTGTCGGCGACAGCTTACCACAATGTCCCGCTCAAATCAATGGTGCAGACCGCCCGGCCGGGAAAGAATTAACCGTAATTTCACATATCGCGCCGCCGCATGACAGCGCCGCCTATGAACGTGAAAAGCGCGATATACCCGGCGCATGTGAGCACGAACGGCACATAGCCGCTTTTTAAAAGCTCCTGCGGCGCATTGGAATTCATACCGTAGGCCATGAGAGAATACGGCCAGATATGCCCCAGCTTTTTTGCGAGGAAAAAGAGACCCGACAGTCCGCCGCCCAGCGATGCCGCGACCGGAAGAGCAAAGCCGCGGAGGAAAAGTGAGATCATCAGCTGTATCGCGGCCATGACCGCGCCGCCGAGCGTGCCGAACAGGCACCACACCGCAAGCTCTCCCGCAGGCAGCGCCGCCGTAAGCCCGATGAGCTTTCCCGAGAGCACAAAGAGCGCCGCTATCCACAGCTCGCTTATAAATATCATCACGCACACACATATAAGCTTTGCGATAAACACCAGCTCCTTCGGCACAGGCATGGTCAGCACCCTGTTCCAGTTGTGGTTCAGCTCCTCCATATACATCGTGTAAGAGCAGTACACACCGATGAGCAGCGGAAGAAAGATATAGTCTGTGAAGATAGTGTGCTGCGTCCAGAGGCTGTACCATTCACTGTTGAGTATTTCCAGATTTCCGAGATAATTCAGCGTGCCGAGCAGCGCCGGTATGACCGGCAGCACAAGAAACGCGAGCCAGACCGGCGAACGCCTGAGCTTTACGAACTCGGCGCATATAAGTTTACATAACATTATTCATATCTCCTTTCTGCAAAACGCCGTCCTGCCCGCGGCGTAGAAGAGCAGCGCGGCAAACACAACCACGGCAAAGGTCAGCCAGTCATAGCCCATATTTTCAAAATACGCGCCTTCATAGCGCAGCTCTTTCGTCCAGCCGAAAAGGCCGACGAATTGCAGCGCGCCGTACCAGCCCCACGGCAGCAGGCGGCGCAGCCACACAAATTGCGGCAAAAACATTGAAAAGAGCCCTGCGAACTCCCCCAACGCGCCGATACACAGCGGCACAGCCTGATTTTTTATCAGCATTGAAAGGCCGTGCTGGAGAATATATATCGCTGCGGTCGGCACGGTGATGAAAAGCAGGAACATAAGATAGAGCCTGAGCGGCGGCTGCCCGCCGAAGCCCAGAACAAGTCCGCCGGCAAGCGAGGCCGCCCAGAACGCCAGCACGCCCAGCAGAACGGGCGCAAGCCCGTAGATGAGCTTTGCATCGAATATGCCGCCGCGCCCGGCCATGGTGCAGATGAGCTTCAGGTTCCCGCCCTTGTGCTCTATCTCGGCAAGGCGCGATGCGATGACCGTGCATATCAGCGGGAAAACTATGCTGCATACGAGCGGGAGCTGATAGAGAAAGAGCATATAGCCGTTCCGCCGCATGAAGCTGCCGGGCTCGCCGTAATCGCCGTAAAGCGCCCATATGCAGGCCATGGCAGTCAGCGCAAGCACCGTCGGCAGGATAAAGCGTCCGCGGTTTTTAAGCCTTTCGGCTTTCAGAAGGCGCATCATAGGCTCATATCCTTTCCGGTCATGCCGAGGAATATCTCCTCCAGGCTCTTTCCCCTGTCTATCTCGTGCAGTCTCTCCAGCTCGCCCTGATAGCGCAGCTTTCCGTCCGCAATGATGCCTATATCGTCGACGATGCGGTCTACCTCGCTGAGAAGGTGGCTGGAGATGATGACCGTCATGCCGTATTTCTCCGGCAGAGAACGGATAAGCTCGCGCATCTCCTGTATGCCTGAGGGGTCGAGACCGTTTGTCGGCTCGTCGAGGATCAGGAGCTTCGGAAAGCCCAGAAGCGCAGAGGCGAGGCCGAGACGCTGCTTCATGCCGAGAGAATATGCCGCCGTCTTTTTGCCCTCCTGCCGGTCAAGGCGCACGATTCTGAGCACCTCGTCTATGTTCTTCTCAGGCAATTCCAGTATCCCGGCGCAGATACGCAGATTTTCCCGCGCGGTGAGATGCCCGTAATATGACGGCGACTCGATGAGTGAGCCGACGCTGCGCAGTATCCTTATCCTGTTTTTCTCCGTAAACGGCTCCCCCATGATCTCGATGCTTCCGGAGCTGGGGCGCACGAGCCCCAGAAGCATTTTCAGCGTTGTGGATTTTCCGGCGCCGTTCGGGCCGAGGAAGCCGTATATCCGCCCCTCGCGCACACTCATATCCAGCTCCGACACCGCACAGAAATTCTTGTAGTTCTTTGTGAGCTTTTTTGCCGCCGCTATTTCGTTCATTTTTCATTATCCTTTCCGGGACGCTTTTCCGCTGTCCCGCAGGAATAATAAGTCCGCCGCCTTGCACTGTCCTTAACGGCTGATTAAACCACGCTTAAATTTTGCGTTTCCTCTTCTCCGACGGTACTGAAAATGCTATCATAGCGTCGGTGATGCACATGAAGGAAATTCTCAACAAGAAAATACTGATAGTGGACGACGAGAAGGAGCTTCTGAAAACCGTGCAGGACGCGCTTTTCAAGGAGGGCTTCTTCAACCTCATCACAGCCTCGTCCTGCCGTGAGGCTGCCGCAGCGGTGAAAAACCAGCCTGTGGCGCTGATGCTGCTGGATGTAAACCTGCCGGACGGCAGCGGCTTCGCGCTCTACCGCGAGCTGCGCGAATATTCCGCCGCGCCGGTGATATTCCTCACCGCACGCGGCGACGATGACGACCGCCTCACCGGTCTCGGTCTCGGGGCGGACGACTATGTGGTCAAGCCCTTTCTCATGCGTGAGCTCGTGCTGCGCATAAACGCGCTGCTGCGGCGCACATACGCCATAGCCGAAGACGAGACCGGCGCGCTCATCGGCGGATGCTATGTGGATTTCACACGCGCATCCGCCCGCCGCGGGGAGAATGAGGTTCCGCTGACGGCGAAGGAGCTGATCCTTATCAAAAAGCTTTGGGAGAACAAAAACCGCATCGTGAGCTTTGACGGCCTCTGTATGGCCGCCTGGGGCGAGGATTACTACGGACACGAAAACACGCTTACCGTACATATCCGCCGCCTGCGCGAAAAGATCGAAGCTGACCCGTCCGCACCGCAGCACATTCTTACGGCGCGCGGTCTCGGCTACAGACTGGCGGTGTGACGTGAACAAAACGGCGCTCAAGGTCTTTTTCATCTGCACTGCCGTCGCCGCAGCCACGGCGGTGATACTTCTCTTCATCAACGCTATGGGGCTGCTTTACGTCAGCTATGACAGCGGCAGCGCCGCGGCCGGCTCCCGCGAGCACACGCTCTCCGAGATAAGCTCCGTTTACGGCGTGAGCGGCGCGGCGGCGGATGCATCCGGTATTCTTCCGGAGGGCTGCTGGTGCATACTCGTCGACGGCAGCGGGGACGTGATATGGTCGCAGGATAAGCCCGCGGACATTCCGGCGCACTACACGCTCAACGATATTGCGGTGCTCTCGCGCTGGTTTCTGTGCGATTACCCCGTGTACACGCGCGCAGACCGGTATGGGCTTTTCATTCTCGGCCAGCCGAAAAACGCGGTCGGGAAGTATCAGCTCGTACTCTCGACAGACTGGTTCGGCTCTCTCCCGTCCAAGATAACGCTTGTGCTTGTCCTTAATGTGCTGCTGGCTCTCGCGCTGGCCTTCGTCATAGGGTTGAACCTATATAAAAACATAAGGCGTGTGACCGGCGGGATAGACGCACTGAGCCGGGAAGAGCCGGTGCATATCACCGACGGCGGCATATTCCGCGAGACTTACCGCCAGCTCAACCGCTGCTCGGAGACCTTGCAGCGCAAAAATTCCGCGCTCGCCGAGCGCGACAGAGCGCGCCGCAACTGGGTCAACGGGATCTCGCACGATATCCGCACGCCCCTCGCAGTCATCATGGGCAATGCCGAGGCTGTCGGCAGCGCGGCGGAGCCGTCCGCTGATACGGCGCAGCGCGCGGAAAAGATCGTGGCGCAGGCTGAAAAGATAAGCCGCCTTGTGGATGATCTCAACCTGATGTCCTCTCTGGAAAACGACATGCAGCCGCAGCGGCGTGAGCGTGTGCGCGTGTGTCCGCTCATCCGCGGCGTGATCACCGATATTGTGAACAACAATCTGCCCGCAGGCTTTGAGATAGTCCCTGATCTGCGCGGCGAAAACGCCGCGGTCTCCTGCGACAGGCGGCTCATCGAACGCGCGCTGTTCAACCTCATCTCCAACTCCGTGCGCCACAACGAAGGCGGGTGCAGGATAAACGTGCTGGAATATACTGAGGGCAACTCGGTGTATATCTGCATATCCGACAACGGGCACGGGGCAGAGCAAGCCGTACTCGACAGCATTTCAGTCATCCCGGACAGCGCGCACGGTCTGGGGCTGCCGCTCGCTTACCGCATCGTCACCGCGCACGGCGGACACATGGAGGCACGCAATCAAAACGGGCTCAAGGTCACGATAGAGCTGCCGCTTGCCGCGCCTGAGAGCAAAAAACCGTGACGGCCGGTGCCGTCACGGTTTTTACAGAGCCGCCTTGTGCGGCTTTTTTACTTTCGGTTGACAGGGGGTTACTTTTTTCTCTTCATTGAACGCAGCAGCGCCGGGAGATCGGACAGGCGGAAAAACTCCGTCAGAAAGCTCTGCACGAATTCCCTGCTCGGCTTTGTAAGCTCCATTACCTCTGCCGGAAGCCCCGCGTTCATCTTCACGAAATGCCCCAGCGCCTCTTCAAGACGAGGCCTGCCGTGCGGGTCCCAGTGTTCCCTGTCGGTACAGCATATCCCAGCGCGGGCTGCAAGCTCCAGCTCACGTTCAAGCCGCAGTTCAAAATCCTCATAATCGCCGCTGCCGCTCCACGCCAGCTCCGCAAGCGCATAAACCCGCGGAAAGATATGCCGCTCAAGCGTCAGCCTGTCGGAAATATGCTCGCTCCAAAGGCAGGCCTCAAACCCGGTCAGCCCGCCGTGCGCATACGTCTTTCTGCCGAGGTGCGGCTTCACGCCGTATACCTTTCTCAGCGGCGTCATGCTGTGCGGATAGTCAAAATACAGCTCGAACATGTCCGAATATATCCATCTGCCGCCTCTGTCCGCATATTTCTCCATGTCGCGGCGGTGCTGGAGCGTCCAGTACTGTATTTCCGCATTCTCCGGCACGATGCCGGAGCGCAGCGCCTCGTTCCAGCACACGGGGCGCTTTCCGTGTGCCCTGAGCATTTCGCTCACGCGGCAGGCGAAGTAGCCCTGAAGCTGCTCCGGTTCCGAAAGACTCAGCTTTTTCATGCGCGCCGCGCAGTCAGGACAGCTCTGCCACATCGTTTTCGGCGCTTCATCGCCGCCGATATGAAAGCGCTCTGCCGGGAAGAGCGGACACAGTTCATCCAGCAGCGCGCCGATAAAGTCAAACACCCGCTCTTTTCCGGCGCAGAGTATCACGCCGTATATTCCGCCCGTGCGCTTGAGTTCGACCTGCTCACCGGTGCAGCTCAGTTCCGGGAAAGCCGCGAGTATGGCGCTTGTATGCCCCGGCAGGTCGATCTCCGGTATGATCTCAACACCGCGCCGTGATGCGTATCCGGTGATCTCCTTTATCTCATCCTGCGTATAGTACTCCCCGCCCTTTTCGTTGAGCGCCGGGAATTTTTTTGACTCTATGCGCCAGCCCTGATCGTCGCTCAGGTGCCAGTGGAGCACGTTGAGCTTTGCAAGCGCCATGCCCTCTATCACTCTCATGACCTCCGCAGCCGGGAAGAAATGACGCGCGCAGTCGAGCGACAGCCCGCGGTGTGCATAGCCGGGCGCGTCGCTTATCACGCAGGCCGGTACGTTCCCGTCCCCGTCCATGAGCTTATAGAGCGTTGTGAGCGCCCATATCACGCCGCGCTCAGACCCTGCCGCTATACTCACGCCGCTTTCACTGACCAAGAGCCTGTAGGCCTCGCCGGGCATATCCTCTCTTTCAAGAACTATTCTCTCTCCGCTGCCGGTGTTCTTTCTCCCGCTGCGCTCACAGAAGGCCTCTGCGCAGTATGGCTCAAAGCCGCCGTATTCAAAGCGCAGCTCCTCCGGCAGCTTATATTTTCCGCCCCTGTATGCGGCGTACTTCGGGCGCGGTATGATCCTTTCAAGCATTTCTTCACCTGTTTCCCGACGATACTAATCCGGCGACCGTATTTATGAGCTCCATATCAGACTCCTTGAGCTTCAGGCCGGCCCTGTATGTCTGCCCGTCCGGATATGTCACCGTGACTGTGAGCTCAGTCCCCTCGGATATGCCCCTGTTTTTCACGGCTTTCAGGAACTCCGGAAATTTGGGGTGACTGCGCTTGAAGCTGTTCCACGCCTGTTTGAATGCAAATAATGTGCTCAGATCCATTGCTTTCCTCCGATCCGTGTCACGATCCCGTATGTATTATGTATTACGCATATGCATATATAGTATATATTTTTTTATCCCCGGAGATGCTCCGGGGATAATTTCAGATATTTTCACGCTTTTTTCGGTGCCGCCGAGCAAAGGTACAGCACCGCAAATAATATGACCGGTATCGCCGCATAGCTCTGCCCGAGTCCGAGACATACGCCCGCCGTCTCTGCGGCTGCGGCGCACGCAAGGCTCGCCGCTGCCGGAAGCAGCAGCATAAGGCGGCTCTTATTTTTCTCAAAAGCCGCCGGGAGGCACACAAAGCCCAGAATACCGCCCACGATCTCAAGAATGCTTATTACGATCCTGCCGGTATGGAGGCGGTTATATTCGCCGTAAAACTCCAGCGCGTACTCCTGTGCGCTGTCCGGCAGCACACCGCCGCTGTCGAGCTTTGCCTTTATGCCGTCATAGCCCTTGAGTATGAGGCGTGTGGAGTTGAGCTTGTTCTCATCGTTCTTCTGCTCGTCCAGCTTTTCCTTCTCCGCCGCAAGCTCCTCGGATTCGTTCAGGAGCTTTTCGCGGTTCTCGGAATATTCTGCCTCTTCATCTTCAAATTGGCCCATCTTGTACCATATCTGCTCAAGATTGCCGTCTATCTTCTGCTTGCCGGACTCTATCTGCGTCCCCGCCGCTTCAAGCTTCTGCTTTGCGGCGTCGATCGCGGCCTGCCCTTCATCCAGCTGCTTCTGCGCGCTTTCCGCCGCTGCGGTAAGCGTGGCTGCCATGACGTTATAGTCCGTTATCCCGCCGCCCATGCCGGCGCTTTCAAGCAGTTTGTTTCCGCCTGCGAGCGCTGCCTGTCCTTTTGCTATCGCAGTCTGGTATTCCAGCATCTTTGCGGGATACTCTCTGAGCGCCTGCTCGTATGCCTTCTCCGCTTCAAGATAATCGTTATACGCCTGAAGCTTTGCATCATACTCCGCGCGGGCCGCGGCAAGCTCTTCATCGCTCAGCCCCTCGGCCGGGGTAAATTTCCCCGGATCTTCGACCGCCGCCGGCTGCTCCGGCTGTACCGGGGGCTGCGCCGAGGCCGCCGCGCTGCACATGCCCGCCAGGGTCTGCGCCGTTTCTATCATCTGCTGAGTCTGCGCCTTCATTGAGTTGAACTCTGCCTCGCTCTCCTTGAACTGGGCAAGCCCCGCATTATACTGGAGCTCTCCCTCCTTGAGCTGAGCCTGCGCTTCCCACAGCGCGTCTGCGCCCTTTTTGTAACCGCCCTGCGTGGCGGTGCGTTCGGCAAGATCCGTACGGTACTGCGATGCGTCCTTGTCGTGCTGCTCCTGCCGTTCGGCGAGCTTCTCGTTCGCCTGCTTATAGCTCTCCTTGCCCTCAAGCTCCTTTGACAGCTGCTCATAGGTCTCTATCCTGCCGGTGAGCTTTTCATAATCGGCTTTGTCGGAGTTCAGCTGCTTTTCAGCCTTTCCTATGCCCGCCGCTCCCGCAGCGGCCATTATGACGCACATGATGACAAGCGCGACCGCCATCACCCTTGTCAGTGCCGGATGCTTCATCTGGTTTCCCCTTCCTCTTCATTTCTTTTGATCTGATTTTAACTCTAAATTATTAATAAATCATGTATCAGATCCTGTATTTTTTCAGCTTTTCGCTGCACCCCGCGAACGGCGGCATGAAAGAGGTCATCCCCCGGCAGACGCGTTTCCGGCGGTAAAGCGTAAAAAGGCGGCCCCGTTTGGGAGCCGCCTGTAGCGCTATAGTGTCAAAGCGTTGTATCAGTCAATATGTATGACCTTTTCGCTCAGTTCCTTTGCGGTGACATTGGGATTGTGCCAGCGCTCGCGCCGGACGCTGACGCCGCCGAGGTCGATCGCCTTCTTCGGGCAGTATTGCAGGCAGCTGAGGCACTGGATGCAGTTATTGCCTATGACTGCCCGTCCGTTTTCGAGGCGGATGTTGCCCTTTGGGCAGAGCATGGCGCACTGACCGCAGCCTATGCAGCTGTCGTTGACGCGCATCTTTGCTGCCTTGAGCTCGGATATTTTCGGCCAGCCCTTGCTCTCCACCGCGTTCACGGGGTTATTGGGCGGGCGGCGGTCACGGCGGCGGGCGGACATTATCTCACCGGCAATCCTGCGTGCAAGCTTTTCAGACCTCTCCTGCGCCTTGTCCGGCGTGAGCGGCGGCAGCATCAAGAAGTGCGGGAACAGCCATATGCAGGAGCACTGGTGCGAGATACCTGCCCAGTAATCAAGATGTATGATCTGGTCGACCTTATAAAGGCCTGTGCCCAGATAGCCCGCGTAGCTGCAAACGCCGAAGGTATAGGCGTTGGGGCTGACCTTTATCATTTTCACATACTTCTCCACGTCGCCGGGAAGCCCGCCGCCGTAGCACGGGAACACGAAGCCGACTCGCCTCGCATCAGAGACATCTGTGACCGACGGTTCACCTCTCATCATCACAATATCTGTGTCTTTGAGTTCTTTTGCGATGTTTTTTGCTATGTCCAGGCAGTTTCCGCTGCCGGAAAAGCAGAATATTACATTTTTGCTCATTGTCTGCCTCCTATTTTGTTTTGCATTGTACTATGTTAATTGTACATCAAAGTCACTTTCGTTACAACTGTTTTATTGAAAAATCACACATTTGCGAAAAATTGTATAGTTTTCGTAACAAAAAATATTACCGTGCGCCCTGTTGCGCCGTGCGGGAGGCTGTGGTATAATTTTTGAGCAAAATAAAGGCGGCTGCCGCAGCCCTATCGCGCGGCGCTGCCCTGCATAGCATCTGCGGTGCGATGAACCATGTTCGGAGCCCAACAAGGAATCCGGTGTGAATCCGGAGCAGTCCCGCTGCTGTATTTGGCGACGATGGCAGAAAAATGTCACTGGGAGTTTTTCTCCTGGGAAGGCCTGCCTGAGGACGACCCATAAGTCAGAATACTTGCCGCAGACGCTGATCATCATCCGTCCCGAGGAGGAGCAGGCTGGTTTTTTTGACGCAGGGAAACCTGGGTCTGGTTTGTCGTGCCAAGCTTCTTCCGTATGGAGGAAGCTTTTTTCTTCCGGCCGGATGTATATACACGGCAGCGCCGCACTATGCGTCTGCGGCATTGCTTGAAAGAACCGATCGGAGGGCAATCATGAGAAAACGCATTCTATCCCTTGCACTGACGTTCATAATGCTGCTGAGCCTCGTACCGGCCGCCGCATTTGCCGACGCCGGGGCGCAGCCCGCTGCCGGAACCGGCGCGGCGGACGATGCCGCACCGGCTCCCGTTGCCGAGCCTGCCGCATCCGCAGAGCCCGCACCGGCTGAAACTCCCGCTGCTACAGCGGAACCCGCTCCGTCCGCCGCGCCGGAGGAAGCCGTGGAACCCGACGCAGCCGAGGAACCTTCGCCGTCCGCTGCGCCGGAGGACGGCGCCGAAGAAGAGGACGCTGCGGAAGACAAAGAGGACTCTGCGGAAGAGGCCGTCGAGCCTGCGCCGCTTGCCGCGCGCATTACTGCCGGCGCATTTGACGCAAGCCTTCTCAACGGCATCCCCGCGAACGCCGACCCCGGTACCGGCACCACGAAATGGGGCAGCTACGGCGGCATGCTCGTCTCCGGCAATCAGGGCAAGAGCTACACCAGCAGCACGCTCACGCTCACTTTCACCGCCGACGTGCAGGTCAGCTTTGAATACAGAGTATCCACCGAAGCAAGATACGACGTATTCTCCATCACGCATAACGGCAGCGCGATCGTAAGCGGTGCAAGCGGTGAGGGCAGCTGGACCGGCATGCAGGTAACATGCGCCGCCGGCGACACGCTTGCTTTTAAATACACGAAAGACAGCAGCGGCGACTCAAACGACGACACCGTTTATCTGCGCAATTTCTCCGCAGGGGAGCCGGTCGTCGTGACCTTCCACGCAAACAACGGCACCGACGAGACCGTGACGCAGAACTTCTTCGGCGCTTCTGCCCTCAAGCTCAACGACTTTGAAAAGGATCACGGAGTGTTCGAGGGCTGGGCCGCAAGCGCCGGCGGCGAGATCCTCTACACCGACGGCCAGACCATAGACAAGCCCGAGGAGGCGCTGGATCTCTACGCAGTATGGGCTCCGGCCTGCGTGGTCACGTTCTCTGACGCCGGTCTCTCGGTAAACGTAAAAAACGGCAGTGCTCTCGGCGTGGAAAATGTTCCCTCCGCCGCGCGTACCGGCTACAATTTTGCCGGATGGTACTCCGGCGGCGCAGCCTTTGATCCCTCCGCTCCGATAAATTCCGACATCACATGCAGCGCACATTGGTCCCCCATAAGCTATACTGTACGCTTCAATTCCAATAACGGCATCGGCAGTATGCAGGATATGCCGCTTAGCTACGACCAGAGCGCAAAGCTCCCCGCCTGCGGCTATGCCCGCGCTGGCTACAGCTTCAAGGGCTGGTCCACGAGCTCCGGCGCATCCACCGCGGATTATACCGACGGTCAGACCGTCTCCAACCTTACCGCGAAGGACGGGGCGATCGTCAATCTGTACGCAGTGTGGGCCGGAAACAAGCTGACTCTGACCGTCGATCTGAACTATGATACCGACGGGCGCACAAGCACCCGTACCTGCATAGTCGGCCAGAACTACAACTACGCCTACGATGAGGCTTCCGACAGCGTGAATTTCTCCGCTCTGCCCGATCCCGACCGCGAAGGCTATATGTTCACCGGCTGGTTCGACGCTCCTGACGGCGGAAACGAGATCACAAACCAGTACAAATTCCCGGACGACAGCCCGATGACGATCTATGCGCACTGGATAAAGTCCGTCACCATAACCTTCTCCGCGGACGCCTCCGGTTATCCGAGGTCCAAAAAAATACCCGCCGGCACAAGCTACGGCGTGCTCCCCACACTGCGCCAGTCCGGCAAGGCGTTTGACGGCTGGTACACAGAGCCCGACGGCGGGACTGCCGTCACGAAGGACACCGTATTCAACGCGGACACTACGCTGTATGCCCGCTTCAGGAACTATCAGTACATAATAAAATTTGACGCCAACGGCGGCACGGGCACGATGGAAGACGTTCATGCCGACTTTAACGCGGACATCACGCTCCCGAAGAACGGCTTCACACGCGACGGCTACGTTTTCAAGTGCTGGAGCACTTCAAAATACAGCAGCTACACCACGTACAATGACGGGGCTGTTATCAACCGCGAGTACGACGATTGGGACAGCAGCGACGGAGAGACCTACCGGCTCTATGCGATGTGGACAGAGACCACCTTTGGTCTGGCTTTCAGAACGATAGAGGCCAAGCTTCCCAGCGGCAATATTGTCCGCAGCACCGGCTCTCTCAGCCTGCCCACCTCCGGCAGCGGCTATACGGTCAGCTACAAGAGTGGCTCAAGCTCCATTACGGACGATATGGAGGTCGTAAAGCTCCCCGACAACGGAACTTATGATGTCAGGATCACAGCGACCGTGACGGATCTTGCCAACGGCAGCACCCAGAGCCGCGACTATGTCCTCACTCTCTATTCCGCAGAGGCCGTCGAGACCGAGGAAACGCTCACCAAGGCCGCAAAAAGCCTCAGCGGCACATTCACCCCCGTGTACGGCACCGATACCAACGCCTGCGCCGCAGTTGAAAAAATACTGGCCGGCAAAGGCTACACCGGTATAAAAGTCTCCGTAAAGGAGCCGGCCTCCAACCAGTACTCTTCCATCGCTGCCGACGGCACGATAAGCTACTACTTCAACCCGAGCATGACCGGCAGAGGCGGGTATTTCTATACCACGTTCATTCTCAGCTATAAGGGCACGCGGGTCGAAAAAGAGTGGTATACAAATCTTACATGGGATATTGCAAAGGCAAAGGCAAAGCTTGAGGACGCGGCGGGGCGGCTCGCCGTTCCCACGGAACCGGTATCCGAGCTGAAGCTGCTCCATTACCCGCTCAAGGACGGCGTCGCCTTTGAAAACGCCGATTTCTCCTCATCGGGCGACTTTGAGACCTGGGCGACCGTCACATGGTCAAGTGCCGATACAAAGACCCTCAAGATCGGCAGCGCCCCCTACTATCCGTACTACTCCCCCTACGCCGTAACTCTGAAGCCCGACCGTTTTGACAAGACCGTCACAGTCACGGCCTCGCTCGTGTGCAATAACGTCAGCGGCCTTACCGTGTCGAAGGTCTTCAACATCATCGTAAAGGGCAGCGAGACAGATCCCGACGAGCTTCTCCGCCACGAGCTTGAGCAGAAGCTTGAAGCCGGTCTGAAAGATCCCGGACTCACCGACTTTGTCACAGGCGAGCCGCTTGATACCGGCAATGTGATAAACGACATCCAGTTCCCCACGACGCGCGACTTCGACGTGGACGGCAAGTATCAGCCTGTCACTATCACGAGCAGCAACACCTCCGTCATTGCAGACCCCGATGTGAACAACGCCGCGCGTGTATTCGTATACCGCCCGCTCCCCGGAGAGGACCCCGTTGACGTGACGCTGACCGTTGCGATCACCGACCTGGAATCCGGCGTGCGCGTCTCCAAAGACATAACTGTCACAGTGCAGCCGCTCGACTCCGACGAGATATACAAAGAGATTGCTCTGATGCAGCTCGTAAAAGAGCATTACTTTGACGGCATCAAAAATGCAAATACCGATCCCGGCAATATCACGACCGATCTTCATCCGTTCCAGGAGGCCTATCTCGACGATGCCGGAAACCTCGTGTGGGTGTACAACTACGCGGAGATGAAAGATCACGGCATAGTACCCGCAGAGCTGGACGGCTGGTATGCCTCCGAACAGTGGCGGCTCTTCAAATCCAGCAACGCCGCAGTCATAAGCCATGAAAACCTGCTCGTAACGCGCGATAAAGAACACAAGCGCGTCACGATAAGCAGCTGCCTTTCAAGCGAGACCTACGGCAAGTACGCAGAGCTCTACCCCGACAATCAGCTCTTCAAGCTGCTCTACCGTCAGCCTGTCTCGGTCGAACTCACCGTCACCGGCACCGACCCCAGCTCCGATAAGCCCGACGACAAATACCTGACCGTCGGCTTCACGCTCAGCGACAACGGCAGCGTGTGGTTCAGCACCAAATATGACAAGCTCAACGAAGGCGTGACCGTCTACGACGTGTTCAGCACCGCGCTTGCCGAGCACGGCTACAGCGCTGTCGGCGGCAGCTTTGTGACCGGCATTGTCCGGCCTGACGGCAGCATGCTCAGCCAGAAGGACCGCGGCGAATACTCCGGCTGGATGTACGCCGTCAACGGTGCAATACCCAATATCGTCATGACGCAGTATTACCTTAAAAACGGCGACAACATCGTGTTCTTCTATACCGACGACTACACGAAGCTCACCGGCATGTCCACGTCTTATACGCCGGACGACGTCATAAAGCTCATTGACGCTATCGGCACCGTCACAAAGGACAGTGCGGATAAGATCACCGCCGCGCGCAAAGCCTATGACAGTCTGAGTCAGGCGGACAAAGGCAGGGTCTCAAACCGCAACACTCTCTTTGAGGCCGAGCGCGCCTATGCGGCAATAATAAAGAACAACCAGAAGAAGCTTGACATCTACACGATCACCGGCGACTACATTGAGAAGGACGACGATGAAAAGCTGGCCGCTTTCGGCAGCGAATGGCTGGTACTCGGTCTCGCCCGCAGCGGACGCGACGTCCCCGGCGAGTATTACAAAGCCATTGAAAAGTACGTGGATGAACACATCGACGACAGCGGCCGTCTCGACGTAAAGCGCTCGTCCGACAACTCCCGCCTGATCCTCGCGCTGACCGCGATGGGCCGCGACGTGACAGACGTCGCCGGGCACGACCTGCTGACAGCGCTCGGCGATCTCGACTACATTGAAAAGCAGAGCCTCAGCGGTGTGATCTATGCGCTTCTCGCGCTCGATTCCGGCGATTATGAGATTCCTGTGATTGAAAGCGCGGCAATCCCGGCCACAAGAGAAGCGCTCATACAGTACCTGCTTGACGCGCAGCTTGAGGACGGCGGCTGGGCTTTCTCAGGCGATGAGGCGGAGCCCGATATGACGGCAATGGCCGTGCAGGCGCTGGCCGGATATTACGAGGCCAAACCCGCCGGCAAGCTCGGCAAGGACGTGAAAGAAGCCGTTGACAAGGCGGTGGACGTGCTCTCCGGCATGCAGACTACTACCGGCGGCTACGAGAGCTATGGCGATCTCAACAGCGAGTCTGCCTCTCAGGTCATCGTTGCGCTGACAGCGCTCGGCATTGACCCGGATACCGACTCACGCTTTATAAAGAACGGCGTGAGCGTCGTCGATTCGCTGTGCTCGTTCTATGTCGACGGCGGCGGCTTCCGCCACGTCATGGACGGCGAGCGCGATGATATTGCGACAGCTCAAGGCTATTACGCCCTCACCGCATATTACAGGCTCATGGATGAAAAGACAGCTCTGTATGACATGACTGACCTTCTCCAGCAATCCGAAAACGCCATTGCGGCGTAAGCATAGATCCAAAAACGGCATCCCGGATGATCCGGGATGCCGTTTTCATGCATCTTTATCTTTTTCGTTCCTGTTTTCTCAGCCCACAGCGTCCTTGAATACACGCAGCGCGTTTTTGCTGCATATGAGGTCTATTTCATCGTCGGTAAAAACATCGCTCATCGCATCTATGAGCATGGGAAAGCCTGCGTAATCGCGCATCTCAAGCGTGCAGTCAATGCCGTCAAAGTCCGAACCCAGCGCGACCGTACCTATCCCGGCCTTGTCTTTTATGTACTGCATGTGGCGCACAATATCGGCGTTGGCGGTGTATTTTCCGCTCCCCGTGAGGAATGCCGAGTAAAAATTCACACCGCATACGCCGCCGCAGTCCGCCAGAGCGCGGAGCTGCCGGTCCGTCAGATTGCGGCTGTGGCCGCAGAGCGCGCGGGCGCAGGAGTGCGATGCGGCAAACGGCCTGCGGCTGTGTTGAGCCACATCCCAGAATCCGCCCTCGGAGATATGCGACACGTCGACTATCATGCCGAGCTCATTCATCCGTTCGACCGCCTCCAGTCCAAAGGGCTTGAGTCCCTTTTCATGCCGTGCAGGCTCAGGGGAATTCGGATAGCCGAGAGAATTTTCGTAGTTCCACGTCAGCGCCGACATGCGCACACCGCGTGCATACATCTCGTCGAGCCGTTCTATTCTGCCGTCTAGCAGTACCGTGTCCTCGACCGTAAGCAGCGCCGATATTTTACCTGACTGCGCATTGCGCGCTATATCGTCATAGCAGCGCACCGGCGCCATAACATCCTTATAACGCTCCATCTGTGCGTCGAATATGTCCGCCATTGCGCAGAACAGCTCATACGGCGTCTCTTTCAGCCCATACTCCGCGGCGCAGTCATGCGTCGGCAGAAAAGCCGCAAAGCACTGCAGAAGCGCCCCGCCGCTTCTGAGCTTTTCAAGATTTATATGCCCGTCCAGCTCGGCAAGGTCTTTCTTTTTCAGATACATCTCAAGCAGAGTATCGCAATGCATGTCAAAAATTTTCATAGCTCTCATTCCTTTATACCCTTTCCTTTCCGGCGGCGCCGTCAATGCCTGCGTCCGGCGCGCCGCCTCTCTTTTTCCGTATTTCACGCAGCGCATAATACCCGCCGCAGGCTATAAGCATTGAGAGCGCCGCAAGCGTCTCGGACAGTCCTATATGGAACGCGACCGGATTCGGCCGGGTGCTTGTATACCACGCAGCCGGAATACGCACCAGCAGCACAGCGCACAGCCCCTGCGCCATGACGAAGCGCGTCTTTCCGATGCCGTTGAAATAGCCTGCAAAGCAGTATGCAATGGACATAATGAAGCACTCTATGGACGTTGCCTTCAAAAATTCCGCAGATACCTTTATCGCCGCCGCGTCGCCGATAAAGATTGACGTCAGCACATCGCCATGGAAAAAGGCGATGTACGCCGTTGCCCCGCCAAGGACAGCCGCCGTCGCCATGCCGTCCCACATTGCTTTTTTTGCCCGCTCATGCTGCCGCGCGCCGGTGTTCTGTGCAACGAAAGCCGACACCGACTGCATGTATGACATCGGAATGAGCAGGATGAACATTGCAATTTTCTCCGCAATGCCAACGCCCACAGAGATCGTAAGGCCGAGCGCGTTGACAAGGCCGATAATTACCAGATACGATAATTCATTGCACATATCCTGCAGGGCTATCGGCGCGCCGAGCTTTACGACCTTCCCCGCCGTGCTGCCGTCCAGGCGGCGGTTGGCGCCCGTCATCGGGAACGGGAGGCCGTGCTTTCTTATCAGCACATACGACAGCACAACGCTCACACCCTGCGCCCCTGTCGTGGCTATCGCGGCCCCCGCCGCGCCCATATCAAACACCCCTATCAGGACGACATCGCCCACAATATTGACCGCGCTCGCTATCGCAACAAACAGCAGCGGCGCTTTGGAGTTTCCCATACCGCGGAATATCGCGCTTATGAGATTGTAGGCCGCGATAAAAATACTCCCCGCACCGCAGATCCGGATATAATCCGTAGTATGCTCCAGCGCCTCCTCCGGCGCATTCATGAGCACGGAGATGGGCCGCGCCGCCAGCACCGTGACGGCGGTGAACACGAGGCCGAGCGCCGTAAATACATATATGCTGGTATATATCGTCCTTGCCGCGCCGTCCTCATCCCTTTCGCCTATCCTCATGCCGAGCAGCACCGTCGTGCCCATCGTAAGGCCGGTGCATATGCCGTTGATTATGAGCATGGTCTGGCTACCTGTCAGGACGGCCGACACATCCGCGGCGCTGCTGAAGCGGCCGACCGCCCACAGATCAAACGCCCCGTAGAAGGTCTGCAAAAACAGCGCCAGCAGCACCGGTATTGAAAATTTCAGCAGGGCCGGGACTATCGGCCCGCTCAGAAAACCGTTTTCCGCCTTCACTTTTTTCTCTTTGATCATGGTTCCGTGGTGATCTCCTCAAAATTGTTTTTCGATACTATATCAAGCATTTCGCAGAACTTTTCCATATCCTCCGCCGAATACTTCGCCGCGATCTCTTCTATCGCCGCAGCGTCCTGATGTCTGTAGACCTTATACTGCGGCGCGGCCTCTTCATTTATCGCAAGATAGTTCCGCCGCCTGTCCCCGGCGTCGACAGTCTTTATAACAAGTCCCTGCCCGATAAGCTCGTTGATCTTCTGTGTCACTCCCGGCTTTGACACATGCAGCAGCTCCGCAAGCTTGGACACCGTGCACTTGCCGTGCATGAAAAAAATGATGTCCAGATAGAGCATGCTGTTGAAGCTCAGGCTTCCCTTCTGCTGTTCCCTGTTCATCAGGCGCAGATCGCACAGTGCGGCGCTGTAATAGAATTTATCAAGTGCGTCGTTTATCCTCATATCGTCGTCCTCTTTTATTTTAGTTAAGCCAGTATAATTATATTAGCTTAATCTTTCACTTTTGTCAAGCCCCGCAAATCAGCCGTTGATAGGCACTGCTCTGTATGATATAATTTCAGTATATTAATTCAGACGGAGTATAAGGCAATGTTCAGAGCAATTCGCAAAAAGAAAAACGAAATCGACGCCGAGGCGGCAAAGAGATTCAGGAGCGATAAGATAAGAATATTCTAGACTGACGGCCCGTTTTGGCCGGACACGCAAATCCAGACATCCGGCTGCGCCGCATGCGGCACGGCCGGATGTCTTTTTTATAGCCATTATACAAGGAAGCGGCGTGACTTCAGTCACACCGCTTCCTCGAAACCGCAGGCATTTTAACGTTTTATCCCGCCGCTTCGCAGCGCACGGCTTACCCGGCCGTCAACGCTTTCAGTGACCTGCCGCGCTTTTTATATCCTGCAATTCAAAACGGTATTTCTGTTTCGCGCCGGGGTACTTTTCCCTGTCTACCTCGCCCATGAACATATCCAGCGGGCGGATCCAGAGTTCCCCGTCACCGTACAGCTTTCTGTAGACCACATACGGCTCGCCCGTCTCCGAGCAGTGGGCTATATCCTCCACGAGATAATAGTCCCCCTTGAAATGGCGGTATACACGCTTGAGCTTCAGTTCGCGCATTTGCTTATCCTCCATCATACAGATGTGTGATATTATATTCCATTCCTCCGCTGCCGTCAATTCGCACTCCGTCTGCGCCGAACACAGAAAAGAATTACAAATTTATTCACCCAAACCGGCCAAAATGTAGTATACTGTAATCAGAAATTCCTGGAGGACGACTATGCAGCTCAAAATTGACAACAGCAGGACCTACGCCATCGCTCTTGAGGGCGGCGGGGCAAAAGGCGGCTACGAAATAGGCGTCTGGAAGGCGCTTGACGAGGCCGGGATAAAATACAACGCGGTCTCCGGCACATCCGTCGGCGCTCTCAACGGCGGGATGATGGCCATGCGCGACCTGAACGGGGCCATGAATGCATGGCTCGATATGCGTCTTTCCAAGATCATGGATCTCAGCGCCGAGCAGGAGGAAAACCTGAGCCGCGCGTTCAGCGGCGAGCTTGAGCGCGGCGATGTGCAGCAGCTCATCCCGGAGGCATGGGAAATAATCAGGAACCGCGGGCTTGACGTCGCCCCGCTGCGCGCATGGGCGCACGAGGTCATCGACGCGCACAGGATAAAGACCTCCGACGTGGATCTGTATATTGCGACCGTCTCTCTCAGCGACCGCAAGGCCCTTGAGATCAAGGTCAACGACCTGCCGGAGGATCAGATCTGCGATATGCTGCTTGCAAGCGCGTATCACCCTACATTCAGGCTTGAAAAGCTCGGCGGAAAGTTCTATACTGACGGCGGCTTTGTTGATACGCTGCCGCTGCACGCGCTTGTCGTGAACGGACACAGGGATATTATCGCCGTGCGCATCCCCGGAATCGGCCACAACCGGCGTTTTCGCATGCCGGATAATGTCAGCGTCACTTACATCGCCACGAACGCCTATCTCGGCGGCGTGCTGAACTTCGATGCGGAACAGTCCAAGCGCGACATGGAGATAGGCTACCTCGACGCAAAGCGCGTGCTGTACGGGCTCTACGGTCGGAACTATTATATAGACCGCACACTCTCAGAGCGTCAGGCTCTTGAAATACTGCTTGACAGCGCGGACTCCGAGGCCGGTCTGCGGGAATACTGCGAACATGACCTGCCGAAGATCGCGCGCCAGCTCGGCGCATCCGGCGGCTACTACGAGCTGCTGATCGCAGTGATCGAAAAGGCGGCGGGCGATCTGAATATAGACAACATGCAGATATATACCGACACTGAACTGATGGCGCTGCTTGAAAGCGGCGTAGAAGGAGAATGACAGCTTTCAGGCTGCCGGATAGATATGATTGACAGCTACGGAAGAAATATAAGCTACCTGCGCATGTCCGTAACGGAGCTGTGCAATCTGCGCTGCCGCTACTGTATGCCGGCGGACGGAGTATGCGGAGCGGCCGCGAAGGATATGCTGACCGAGGACGAGATGGTGCAGGCCGTAAGGGCTGCGGCCGCGCTCGGCGTAACAAAGCTGCGCATAACCGGCGGCGAGCCGCTGGTCAGCAAAAACATAGTCTCCATATGCGCGCGCTGCGCCGCCGTAGACGGGATAAACGAGCTCTGCCTCACGACAAACGGCACGCTTCTGCCGGCGCTGGCAAAACCGCTGCGCGAGGCCGGCGTGCAGCGCATCAACCTCAGTCTCGACACTCTCGACCCGGAAAAATTTGCGTATATAACGCGGACAGGCACCCTCGGTCAGGCTCTGGCCGGGCTGGACGCCGCGCTGGACGCCGGTTTTGACAAGGTAAAAATAAACGCGGTGCTCATCGGAGGCTTCAACAACGATGAGATCCCGGCCTTGGCTGAGCTGAGCCGCAGATACCCGGTGGATGTGCGCTTTATCGAGCTCATGCCGATGTACGACAGCGGGGATTTCGGCAGTGAGGCATATATTCCGTACACACGTGTGCTCGACGCTCTGCCCGAGCTTGAGCCGCAGCCGGCCGGCGACGGCGTTGCCCGGCTCTACCGGCTCCCCGGCGCGCCGGGGAACGTGGGGCTTATCAGCCCTGTCAGCGCGCATTTCTGCGCGCAGTGCAGCCGTCTCCGCCTGACGGCGGACGGCAAGCTCAAGCCCTGTCTGCACGCCCCGGCGGAATACAGCATAAAGGGCCTTGACTATAACGGAATGCTTGAAACGATGCGCACGGCCATTCTGGCCAAGCCTGCCTGGCACGGCGAGCTATCGTCGTCCAGCCGCAGCCACGCCGGGCGCAATATGAATCAGATCGGAGGCTGAGTCATGGCGGATTTTACACATTTCAATGAGCAGGGACGCGCAAAGATGGTCGACGTCGGTGAAAAGCCCGTCACCGTGCGCACTGCCGTGGCGGCGGGGCGCGTGCTTGTCAACAGGACCACATTTGACCTTATAAAGAACGGCGGCATGAAAAAAGGCGACGTGCTGACCGTCGCGCAGATCGCGGGTGTTATGGGCGCAAAGCGCACGCCCGACCTCATTCCGATGTGCCACCCGATACTGATAGACGGGATCGATCTTGAGCTGAGCCTTGACGAGGAGCGCCTGTCCGTAGAGATAAAAGCCTCCGTATCGTGCGGCGGACGCACCGGCGTCGAGATGGAGGCGCTGACCGCTGTGAGCACGGCAGCGCTGACGGTATATGACATGTGCAAGGCCGTGCAGAAAGACATGGTGATAGACAGCATACGTCTCATATCCAAGTCAGGAGGCATACACGGCGACTATGCCCGAAGTGAATATTGATCGTTAAATACCGAGACCCCGGTGTATCTGTCCGATGCACCGGGGTCTCGCTTCTATGCAGGTTTATTTTTTGCCGGTTTCCTCCAGCACGTCGACCAGCACCCATGAGGTGTCATTTGGGTCGTCCGGCAGATAGTTCTCGACCACCGGAACAAGACGGTCATAAACATTTCCCTTTTCAATGCTGCCCTTTACGTCGTCAACATTGTAGGGATAAGCATACTTGTCGGTCCTGAGATATACTCTGTCGTACATCTTCAGGAAAAGGCTCGCGTCCTGCCCGCTGTCGTCCGCCTTTACAAGTGACGTGGACTTGTCGCAGTATATCGACAGGCGGCCCGTTCTGTCCTCCAGCTGCTTGGCCACATATATCGCAAAGCCGCACACCGCGGTTTTGGGACTCGACGCTGTAGAAAGCTGCCTTGTGTAGATAAGGTCCGTCGGCTCGGAGAATGTAGGATGCGCGACGTCGGCCAGTATCACCTCGTCAAAGCCCATATCATACAGCTCTTCCGCGAGCTGCACGATATAATTCCTCACATTCATATTGTACGGGTCGAGCCATGTGCCTTTATCGTCTATGACATTGCCGTTGTTGTCCGCGCGGCGCAGCGTGACCGTAGTACTGCGCGAGGCGAAAAGCTCATCAATGCAGCAGCTTATTTGCGCGGCAAAGTACTTATCCTTGTTTTTCTCCTTCAGCTCCGCTATGAGCGCGGGCATTTGCGCCGTCTGATCGTTTGAGACCGTAAGTCCGTAGCCGAGCGCCATGTCTGCCTGTGAATCCCACATCAGATTGCCGCTGCGCGGCTTCATCTCCAGCACCAGCGCGTTGCCGCGCGAAAGGCGGGCGGTATACTCGTTGAGCTTTTCTTTTGTAAGATCCGTATACGGGACGAATATCGCGCGTATTTCGGGCACATCGTCACCGGCCGTGGCCTTTATATATGAGTAGTCCGGTTCATCATATACCAGTTCCGTTTCGACCTGCTCGAAAACCTTTACCTCGTTTCCGGAGCTGTCGACGGTCGTCTGTCCCCTTGTGAGAATAGGCAGCTCCACCGCTACGCCGTCCTTGGTAATGACCGCATACTTCTGCATACCATAGAAAAGCACAACTATGAGCATGATAACGCCGAGCGCTATCGCCGAAGGCACGAGCGCATAGTTCCTCTTTTTGCGCCGGCCCTTATAGAATTCCAGATTTTTTGCCAAAGTCAGTCCCTCACATGATTTTCAATGCCTGTATCAGCCCTCGATCTGGGCTATTCTCCTTATATGCCGCTCTCCTTCAGAAAACGGCGTGTCCAGAAACGTGTCCACAATTTTGAGCGCCAGGCCGTCGCCGACGACGCGGCCGCCGAGGGCGAGAATATTTGCATCGTTATGCTGCCGTGTGGCTTCCGCCATAAAGCAGTCCGTGCACAGCGCCGCGCGGATGCCGGGCACCTTATTTGCGGTAATGGATATGCCTATGCCGGTCCCGCAGATCACGATGCCGCGCTCACATTCGCCGGATGCCACAGCCTTGGCCACAGCCTTGCCGTATATGGGATAATCACAGCTCGCGTCCGAATAGGTGCCGAAGTCCTTATATTCAAGTCCGCGCGCATCCAGATGCGCCATAATTTTTTTCTTCAGTTCAAAGCCGCCGTGGTCACAGCCGATCGCAATCATTTTCACAATCCTCCAAACGAATTTTATTTATTGTAGCACTATTATGTCAAAGCTGCAAGTGCCTGGTTTTTTCCGTTTTTGTCGTGCAGCGCCGCCGAATGCGGCCTTATGCCATAAAAACGCCGCAGACATGTAATGCCTGCGGCGCATTATTGGCCGTTTATTATTCTTTTATATCATCATTCCGCGCTTTTTGGCCTCAAACGTCAGCTCATCGCGGAAATCGGGATGGGCAATGGCTATGAGCTGCTTTACGCGCTTTGCAATGGACAGGCCGCGGAGATGTGCGATGCCGTACTCCGTGACGATATAGTCCACATCGTTCTTGCTCGTCGTGCAGACTGCGCCGGGCGTGAGAATGGGCTGTATTTTGCTGACGGTGCCGCCCTTTGCGGTGGAGGTAAAGGCAATGAAGCTCTTGCCGCCCCTGGACTGGCATGCACCGCGCACGAAATCGACCTGTCCGCCGGTACCGGAGAGATGCCTCGTGCCGATGCTCTCTGCGCAGACCTGCCCCCAAAGGTCGACCTCTACGGCGGCATTGATCGAGATCATGTTGTCGTTGCGGCAGATAACGTTAGGGTCGTTGACGTAGTTCACCGGCAGTATTTCCATCGCCGGGTTATCGTCGATATAATCGTATATACGCTTTGAACCGAATGCAAAGGTCGTGACCGATTTGCCGCGGTGTATCTGTTTTTTGCTGTTGTTCACTGCGCCGCACTCGATAAGCTCGACCATGGAGTCGGTAAACATCTCGGTGTGTATGCCGAGATCGTGCTTCGACTTGAGCGCCAGGCCGGTAGCATCGGGTATTGCGCCGATACCCAGCTGTATGCATGCGCCGTCGGGTATCTGCTCGGCGATAAGATTGCCTATCGTCTCGCTCACCTCATCTATATGCGCGGGCTGCAGGACGGCAAGCTCATGGCTGTCCTCTATTATCGCGTCGACCCGGCTTACATGGATCTGCCCGCCGCAGACGGCTCTGGGCTGCTTGTCGTTGACGACGACAAACACGCGCTCCGCCTTATCTATGGACACCTCGCTCAGCGATCCGACGGTGCCGAGGCTGAAATAGCCGTGCTTATCCATCGGTGAGACCTCTGCGATGAAAACATCATGGTCATAGAGCCGCGAAATATTGCCGGGAATATCACGGTAGTACGAAGGAATAAAGTCGCCCCATCCGCCGTTGATGGCTTTGCGGGCGCCGGAGCTTGAAAACCACGACACGCCTGTCAGTCTGCCGCTGAGCGAATCATCCGCATAGAATTCATACGGGTACGCATCCAGCAGCGTATCCATCTTCACACCGGAGATCTCTCCCCTTGCAGCCCGCGCGGCAATGGCGGAGACCAGCGCCGGCGGAACGGAAACTGCGGCGTCTGTTCCTATGAGCCAGCCGCTCTGCACGCGCGAGGCTGCTTCCTCGGCCGTTGTCAGCTTGCTCTCATACATCTTTTTAAAGTCCGGCATAAACATTACTTCCTTTCTTTGTCGCAAAGTATTATGCATCATGCCCGGCCGCTTACTTACGGCGGCTGCGTTGACGGCGCTCGGCGTACATACGGTTGTCCGCAATACGGCTGTCCGACTCCTGCATGAATTTTTTCAGTCTGTCCTCAAAAGCCCTGTCGGCGCTGGGCGGATCAGCCACGGGCACTGCCGTGCGCGCAGGCGGCTGGCTTCTGTGGCTGCTTCCGGCGGCAGACGCTCCTCCCTGCTGCTGCGGCCGCGGCTGAGGCGCTGCGGCCTGCTTCACGGACAGGTTTATCTTCCCGTCCGCGCTTATGTTCAGCACACGCACCTTCACCGTCTGCCCAACGCTGAGATAATCGTGCACGTCGCTGACGTAACTGTTTGCCACCTCGGAGATATGGACGAGGCCGCTCCTGCCATCCGGCAGGGACACAAACGCCCCGAACTTTGTGATCCCGGTGACCTTCCCTTCAACTACTGCTCCAATTTCGAGTCCCATCAAGCACCCCCGCCCGGCGCCGGTCCGGCGCCGGTATTCTCTCCGTCTGTCGTAAAATAAAAAATTTTCTCTCCCGGCATTACCAGACCCAGACGCTCACGCGCAACTGCCTCTATCCCGGCGTCGCTCTGCACGCCGGCAAGCTTCGCTTTCAGCAGCTTATTCTCGGCCTCAGCCGCGGTAAGCCCGGCCTGAAGCTCCGCGATCTTTTCCTCTGCTGCGGACACATCCCGCGCAGCCGTTGTAAAAAGTGCGAGAGCATAAACGAGAAGCGCCACCGCAACTATCCGCATCAACGTAAAGTGAGTCTGCATAATTACCTCTTCAATCGTTTTTTATAATAAAACATTCTCTCACTTTTTGGAAGAGAAATTTTGCCATTTCTGCGGTTTTTTTATAAAATTTTTTTATTTGCCCAAATAAGCGGATCAGCAGCTCAAACATGCTGCCGGCCACGGGGTATATTCTGCTGCTGAGAGTGTACATATATGCAATAAATCCCGCAAGTATCAGCGTCAGCTCCCACATCCCCAGTCTGCCGCCGGGCGCGCTCATTGCAAAAACGAACGCCGCCGTGCCTGCACACAGCGCAAAAAGTACATCCAGCACGGCCGAACCGACGCGCCCGCTCCTGCGCCGCAGAGGGCGCAGGAGATCATAGATCAAGCCTGTGGCCGCGCCCGTCAGGAGAGCGAGCAGCAGCACAAGGGCCTGCCCTGCTATCTCTATCTCCATGTCAGCCGAAGAGCTTCGTCCACAGTGAGGACGACTGGACCGGTTCGTCATAGCTCAGCTCACGGATATGACCCTGCACCTCAAGCTGGCCGATGTCGAGGTCTATGCGGTCTATGTGCAGTCCATCCCCTCTTATGGTCAGGTCGCCGAGACTCGTAGTAAGGATTATCGTGTTCTCGTCAAAGCCGGATACGTCATCCACTCCCGACAGGCTCAGTTTCGTGCGGTTTTCAATATTCAGGCTGTGCGGCTTTGCGTTCTGTTTTGCTTCATCATAAGACATAATGCGGACACCCCCCGCTAATGTATATGGCGGGAGGCGCCCGCATTATGCTGTTTTTCCATTGAACAGATGGAGCGGGAATAGCTTCCCGCTCCACGTATGGCTCAATATCAGATCTTCATGCAGACGTCCCATGCGCGCCAGATAACGGTACGCAGGTTGCC